>Ga0102928_1000380_pt1 | contig 28209 bp, 20 predicted proteins | sample SalPonR1_B_D1_MG_FD_78504 | JGI IMG/M metagenome (GOLD analysis project Ga0102928, IMG submission 78504) | Salt pond soil microbial communities from South San Francisco under conditions of wetland restoration - Salt Pond MetaG R1_B_D1_MG | ecosystem: Environmental > Aquatic > Marine > Intertidal...
AGGCACGCCCGCGGCTTGGCGTTCGGCCGCTTCGGCGGCCCAGAACGCTTCTTCGTCCCCGCCCAGGATCGCACGGATCACGGGGTGATCCGGCTGGAATGTCTGGAGCAGCGCCTCGCCCGGGACCTCGGCCCGGCCCGCGCGTCCCGCCACCTGGCGCAAGAGCTGGAACGTCCGTTCCGCCGCACGCAGGTCCGACCCCTTCAGGCCGAGGTCGGCGTCGATCACGCCAACAAGGGTCAGGTTGGGAAAGTTGTGCCCCTTCGCCACCAGCTGCGTGCCGATGATGATGTCAGCCTCGCCCGAGGCGATCCCCTCGATAGCCTCTTTCAGCGCCCGCGCCGATCCGAACAGATCTGAGGATAGCACCGCGATGCGCGCCTCGGGCCAGAGCGCGCGCGCCTCTTCCTCCAGCCGCTCGACTCCCGGTCCGACAGGCGCCAGCCTGTCCTCGGCCTCGCAATTGGGACACACTGTCGGCATCGGCCTGGTTTCACCGCACTGGTGGCACATCAGCCGTTTCAGGAAGCGGTGTTCGACCATGGAGGCGTCGCAATCGGCGCAGCCGATCTGGTGGCCGCAGGCCCGGCAGACCGTCACCGGGGCATACCCGCGCCGGTTCAGGAACAGCAGCGCCTGTTCCCCCCGCGTGATCCGCGCATCCACCGCCCGTTTGAGGCTGGGCGAGACCCATTTGCCGCCCGGCAGGTCCTCCAGCCGCATGTCTATGGCGGCCATTTCGGGCATCACCGCCGCGCCGAAGCGATCGGCCAGGTCCAGCCGCGCGTATTTTCCCGACTGCGCGTTGGCCCAGCTTTCAAGGCTGGGCGTGGCCGAGGCCAGCACCACTTGCCCCCCCGTCAGCGAGGCGCGCAGAACCGCCATGTCGCGCGCGTTGTAGAGGACACCATCCTCCTGCTTGTAGGAGGTGTCGTGTTCCTCATCCACGACGATCAGGCCAAGGTCGCGATAGGGCAGAAACAAGGCCGAGCGCGCGCCCACGACCACCTGGCACCCGCCCTGCCCGACCATCTTCCAGCAACGCCGCCGCTCGGTCATGGTCACGCCGGAATGCCACTCGGCCGGCTTCATGCCAAAGCGCGCCTCGATCCGGGTCAGGAACTGCTCGGTCAGGGCGATCTCGGGCAGCAGCACAAGCGCCTGCCGCCCGGCGCGCAGGGTCTCGGCCACCGCTTCCAGGTAGACCTCGGTCTTTCCCGAGCCGGTCACGCCCTTGAGCAGCGTCGTCGCATAGCGGCCTGCCCTGATACCTTCGCGCAGCGCCTGCGCCGCCTGCGCCTGCGCCTCGGTCAGGGTCTTGCCGCCGTGATCCGGGTCCAGGGCCGGGTAAGGCGTGTCGCGCACCGCGTCTTCTTCATGGACCGCGCCGTGCTTGACCAATCCCTTGACCACCGACGTCGACACGCCCGCCATTTCAGCCAGTTCGCCCAGCGTGAAGGACAGCCCGCCATAGTCGCGCAACACTGCAAGCAACTTTTCCCGCGCCGCGGTCATCCTGTCGGGCACGGTATGACCCAACCGGTAGACCTTGCGCATCGCGGGCGGATCGCCCAAGCCCGGCGCCCGCGTGGCCAGCCGCAGCATCGCGGGCATCGGCGTCAGGGTATAGGCCGCCGCCCGTTCCAGGAAATCACGCATGTCCGCGGTCATGGGGGCCAGGTCCAGTACCCGGATCACCGACCGGATCTTGGCCCGGTCATAGTTACCCCGGCCGGGCCCCCGGATAACGCCCAGCACCTTGCGCGGGCCCAGCGGCACCTCGACGAAGGCGCCCAGCCAGCAGCCACCTTCGGGCGCGGCATAATCCAGCACCCGGTCCAGTGGCTGGGTGGTCAGCACGCCGACCAGCGCACCCTCGTCGAAGAATTCAGCTGCGGCCGGGGTCATGTTAGCGCAACCATAAAGGGGTTTCCGTATTGCCTGTTCTGGGGTAAACGCTGTCACCGAGACTGCCAACCCCAAGCACCCGGAGTCCTGACATGAAGTTCTTTGTTGATACAGCCGACGTTGATGCCATCCGCGAACTTCACGCGCTGGGCATGGTGGACGGCGTCACCACGAACCCCTCGCTGATCATGAAGTCGGGCCGCGACATCCTCGAAGTCACCCGCGAGATCTGCGACCTGGTCGAAGGGCCTGTCAGCGCCGAGGTCGTTGCCACCGAGGCCGAGGCCATGATTGCCGAGGGCCGCAAGCTGGCCGCGATCGCCGACAACATCGCCGTGAAGGTGCCGCTGACCTGGGACGGGCTGAAAGCCTGCAAGGCGCTCACCGACGAAGGCAAGATGGTCAACGTCACGCTATGCTTCTCGGCCAACCAGGCGCTTCTTGCGGCCAAGGCGGGCGCGACCTTCATCTCGCCCTTCATCGGGCGGCTGGACGACCTCAACCTCGACGGGCTTGACCTGATCGAGGACATCCGCACCATTTACGACACTTACGGCTTCGACACCCAGATCCTTGCGGCGTCCATCCGTTCGGCCAACCACATGAGCGACTGCGCCAAGCTGGGTGCCGACGTGGCCACCGCTCCGCCGGCCGTGATCCACAAGATGGCCGAGCACGTTCTGACCGACAAGGGCCTGGCAGCCTTTCTGGAGGATGCTGCCAAGGCCGGGATAAAGATCGTCTGACTGTCCCGCCACGCGGCGCGCAACACCCCGTCCGAACCGGAATATTGTTCTGGCCCGGCGCAGAGGCTTTCTGATAAACGTCGGAACAACGAAGAAGGATGGGCACCATGAGCAGCAGCCCCGGCAAGGACAACGGCGTCCGCGACCGCATCCTGTCCGACCCCGAGTCCGTACTCGAGGATCAGGATGTGATGCGCGCCCTGATCGCCGCCAACGAAAAGGCGATGGGGTCGAACATCGTCGACCTGCGCGGCATCGCCATGGAACGGCTCGAGGCACGCCTGGACCGGCTGGAAGACACCCATCGCAACGTGATCGCCGCCGCCTACGAGAACCTCGCCGGAACCAACCAGATTCACCGGGCGGTATTGCGGTTGATGGACGCGGGACGCTTCGAGGGATTCCTTGCCGATCTGAAGGGCGACGTGGCGGATATCCTGCGCGTCGACACGGTGCGGCTGGTGCTGGAGTCCGCTGCCCAGTCCGAGGACCCTGCGGTCAGCCGCTTTCAGGATGTGCTGCGGTTGGCCGACCCCGGCTTCGTCGCCGATTACATCATGCAGGGCCGCAACCAGCCGCCGCGCCAGGTGACCCTGCGCCAGCTGCGCACCGACAACGAGGTGCTCTTCGGCGAAAAGGCGGATTTCATCCGCTCGGAGGCCTGCCTGCGCCTCGACCTGGGAACCGGGCGGCTGCCGGGCATGCTGGTGCTTGGCGCCGAGGACCCGCATCAGTTCACCCCGCAACAGGGCACCGACCTGCTGGCCTTCTTCAGCGGCGTGCTTGAACGGGTCATGCGGCGCTGGCTGGGCTAAGCGATGATCTCACCGGCCATGTCAGACGCGCTGGACCGATGGCTCGACCACCGGCGCGCGCTTGCCGGGGCCTCCGAGAACACGATCGCCGCCTATCGCCGTGACCTTCTGTCGTTCCTGGCCTTCATGGCCCGGCACCACGGGACGGCCCAGGGCCTGGCGCCCATCGCGCGGGTCACCGTCTCGGACATGCGCGCATGGATGGCCCATGAACGCGGCCGGGGCATCGCGGCACGGTCGTTGGCGCGTGCGATTTCGGCCGTAAAGGGGTTTTACCGCTGGCTGGCCGAGCGCGAGGGGATCGACCCGAGCGCCGTGCTGGCCACGCGCGCGCCCAAGCCCCGCACCCGCCTGCCCCGCCCACTTGCGCCCGAGGCCGCCCGGCAAATGCTCGGCCAGGTGGAGCTCCAGGCGGCCGAGCCATGGATCGCCGCCCGTGACGCGGCGGTGGTGACGCTGCTCTACGGCTGCGGGCTGCGCATCTCCGAGGCGCTGGGGCTGCGGGGCCAAGATGCGCCGCTGCGGCAAAGCTTGCGCATCCGCGGTAAGGGCGGCAAGGAACGGCTGGTCCCGGTGCTGCCCGCCGCGCGCAACGCGGTCATGGCCTATACCGAGACCTGCCCCCATCGGCTGGACCCCGACACCCCGCTCTTTCGTGGCCTGCGCGGCGGGGCGCTGTCGCCGCGCGCGATCCAGAAGGTGACCGAACAGGCGCGGTTGCAACTGGGCCTGCCCGCCACGGCCACGCCCCACGCCCTGCGCCACAGCTTCGCCACGCACCTGCTGTCGGCCGGCGGCGACCTGCGTGCCATCCAGGACCTGCTGGGCCACGCCTCGCTCTCTACCACGCAGTCCTACACCGCCGTGGATACCGCCCGCCTCATGGAGGTCTACGATCGCGCGCATCCGCGGTCGGGCAACTGATCGCTTCTTTGGGTCACAAATACCGTGGGGGAGCCGGTCGCAGACCGACGGTGGCAAAGCCCCCGCCCAAGCCGTGCAGCGTGGCGCAGCCCTTTCCTTTTGACAGGCCCGGCCCGCTTGCACCGCGACGCCAAATCCGACATGACAGCCGCATGACAGATCACAACAAGGCCCTCGCCGTTCACCTGCTCACCGGGACCGGTGCCGTCTTTGCCATGCTCGCAATGCTCGAGGCGATCCAGCAGGACTGGGCCATCATGTTCGTCTGGCTGGTCGTCGCTTTCGCGGTGGACGGCATCGACGGGCCGCTGGCCCGCCGCTACGACGTCAAGCGATACGCCCCCCGGTTCGACGGCGTCCTTCTGGACCTGATCATCGACTACCTGACTTACGTCTTCATCCCGGCTTATGCCCTTTATGCCAGCGGGCTGATGGACGGATGGTCAGGCTGGGCGGCTGTGATCGTCATAACCTACGGCTCGGCGCTCTATTTCGCCGACACCAGCATGAAAACCACCGACAATTCCTTCCAGGGCTTCCCCGGGTGCTGGAACATGGCCGTTCTGGTGCTTTTCGCGACCGAGCCACACTGGGCGATCTGCCTGGGGGTGGTCACCGCGCTGACCGTTGCCATGTTCCTGCCAGTGAAGTTCATCCACCCCGTGCGGACCCGGCGCTGGCGGACCCTCTCGCTGCCGGTGGCGGTGATCTGGACGGCACTCGCGGGCTATGCCGCCTGGACCGGCTTCGACCCCGGTCCCGGTGTGACAGGCGGACTGATCGTGACCTCGCTCTACCTGCTGCTGGCCGGTCCGGTGCAGCAGGCGCTGCACGGCATCGACGACAAGGCCTAGAGAACCTCGTCGATCACCATCTCGATGCCGTTCTGATCGAAACTCTCGCCCGCCTTCAACCCAACCATTTTCTTGTAGATCGGGCTTTCCTGCGAAATCCCCATGTAGGTGACACCGCCGCAGTCGAACCTGCGGGTCGAAACGGCGATGATGAAGTGCCGCCCGTTCAGCGTGACCACCGCGCCGGGGCCGACCTCGGTGCTTGGCCCAATGTCCAGCGACTCGAGCGCGTCGATCTTGGCCTCGTGGTCGTGTATCGGATCGTCGAAACCATGGGCCAGGTCGGCGGCAACGCGCGCCGCGGCCATCTCGTCACGTTCGTGAGGTTCGTTCTCGGCCAGGCGGCTGTCCTTGAGAAACGCCTCGTAGTGATCACGGGCAGCCCGAAGCTCTTCCGCCTCAAGCGCCATCATCCGGTCGCGCAGCTCTGTCTTGCTGGGATGTGCCATTCGCCTGTCTCCTTTGTCATTCTTCCGGAATCAAGACACTGCATGCAACACGCCCGCGCTGATCTGGATCAAGCGCGGGCGGCGATGTCTAGCTCAGCGCCGCGTCGCAACGCCCGCAGACACCCGGGTGGGCGTGGCGGCCCACGTCCGGCAGGATTTTCCAGCAGCGCTCACATTTCTCGCCTTCGGCCTTCTCGAAGACCACCCCCACTCCCGCGACCTCCGGCAGGCGGAAGGCCTCGGCGGGCGACGGGTCCTTGGTCACGCTAATGGAGGAGGTGATGCAGATATCCTCGAAGCTAACTGTATCCAGGATCGCCTTCGCCGCGGCATCCACGTGCACAATCGGCGCAGCCTCCAACGAGGCCCCGATCACCTTATCCCGGCGCTGCACCTCCAGCGCTGCGGTCACGACCCGGCGCACACGGCGCACGGTGGCCCATTTTTCGGCCAGTTCGGTGTTGCGCCATGCCCCCGGCGTTTCCGGGAAATCCACAAGGTGGACGGAACTGTCTTCGCCCGGGAACCGTTCCAGCCAGACCTCTTCCATTGTGAAGACAAGCACCGGCGCCAGCCAGGTCGTCAATCTGTGGAACAAGACATCCAGCACGGTCAGCGCGGCGCGGCGGCGGTCGCTGTCACCGTCGCAGTAAAGCGCGTCCTTGCGGATGTCGAAATAGAAGGCGGAAAGCTCCACGGTGGCGAAGTTGAACAGCGCCTGGAATACCTCTTGGAAATCGAACCGGGCATAGCCGTCTCGCACCAAAGCGTCCAGCTCTGCCACCCTATGCAGCACCCAGCGCTCCAGTTCCGGCATGTCGGCGGGATCAACCCGATCGCTTTCCTCGAAATGCGCCAGCGCGCCCAGCAGGAACCGCAGGGTGTTGCGCAGCCGGCGATAGCTGTCGGCCACACCCTTGAGGATTTCCGGCCCGATGCGCTGATCGGCCATGTAGTCCGTCTGCGCCACCCACAGGCGCAGGATATCGGCGCCGTATTGCTTGACCACGTCATCGGGCGCGACGACATTGCCCAGCGACTTGGACATCTTGTTGCCCTTCTCGTCCAACGTGAACCCGTGGGTGACCACGTTGCGATAGGGCGCACGGCCCTTGGTGCCGCAAGCCTGCAAGAGCGAGGAATGGAACCAGCCGCGGTGCTGGTCGGTGCCTTCCATGTAGACATCGGCGATACCGTCGGGTGTGCCGTCCGCGCGGTCGCGCAGCACGAAGGCATGGGTCGAGCCGGAGTCGAACCAGACATCGAGGATGTCGAAGACCTGCTCCCAGTCCTCGGGGTCGTAGTCGTCGCCCAGAAACCGCGCCTTGGCGCCGGGCTGGTACCAGGCGTCCGCGCCCTCTGCCTCGAAAGCCTCGGCGATGCGGGCATTCACGACCGCGTCGCGCAGCAGGAAATCCCGGTCGGTGGGCAGCGCGCCCTTGCGGATGAAACAGGTCAACGGCACCCCCCATGCGCGTTGCCGCGACAGCACCCAGTCGGGGCGGGTTTCCATCATCGACCGCAGGCGGTTCTGCCCCGACGTCGGGGTGAAGCTGACAAGTTCGTTGATCGACTTGAGCGCGCGTTCACGGATCGTCGTGCCGTGCTCGTCCTGCCCGTCGCCCACAGGGCGGTCGATGGCCGCAAACCACTGCGGCGTGTTGCGATAGATCACCGGCGCCTTGGACCGCCAGGAATGCGGATAGCTGTGCTTGATCTTGCCACGCGCCAGAAGCCCGCCGACCTCGGTCAACTTGGCGATCACGGCGGCGTTGGCGTCGCCTTCCCAGTTCCCCTTCTTGGGCTTTTCACGCAGGATTCGTTTGCCGCCGAAGAACGGCAGGTCGTCGCGGAAGCTGCCATCGTCCATCACGTTGTAGGTGATGACCTGATCGAGCATCCCAAGTTCGCGGTAAAGCTCGTATTCCTCCATCCCGTGGCTGGGCGCACAGTGGACGAACCCGGTGCCTTCCTCGTCGGTGACGAAATCAGCGGCGCGGAAATCGCGCGGGGCGTCCCATTCGCCGCCCGCGCCCTCGGCCCCGGCAAGGGGATGCGAAAGTGTCAGGCAGGAAAGCTCGACGGCGGCGACTGTGCGAAGGCGCCTCCATTGGCCGTCGTCCAGGCGCGACCGCGCCATGACGTCAGCCGCCAGATTGTCGGCGAGCAGGAATTTCTCGCCCGCGCGGGCCCAGCATTCTTCGGGCGTGTCCAGCACCTCATATAGGCCGTAGGAAATATCCGCACCAAAGACGACCGCCTTGTTCGACGGAATGGTCCAGGGCGTCGTGGTCCAGATGACGACGCTGGCATCGCGGAAATCCTCGGCCAGCGCCATCACCGCGGCGGAATGGCCCGCCTCACCGTGCAGATCGACGAGGTAATCGGTCAGCGCGTCGGTGCCCTCAATGCCGGCCACGCGGAACTTCGTCCAGATCGTGAAGCTTTCCTTGTCGTGGTATTCAACCTCGGCTTCGGCAAGGGCGGTTTTTTCCACCGGCGACCACATCACCGGCTTGGACCCCTGGTAGAGTGTTCCGGTCATGAGGAATTTCATGAATTCCTCGGCGATAACGCGCTCGGCGTGGAAATCCATGGTCAGATAGGGATCGGCCCAGTTGCCGGTGATGCCAAGGCGCTTGAACTCGTCGCGCTGGATGTCGATCCAGCCCTCGGCGAAGCGGCGGCATTCCTGGCGGAAGTCGATGACATCCACCTGGTCCTTGTCCTGGCCCTTTTCACGGTAGCGTTCCTCGATCTTCCACTCGATGGGCAGGCCGTGGCAATCCCATCCGGGCACATATCGGCTGTCATGCCCCATCATCTGGTGGCTGCGCACGATGATGTCCTTGATCGTCTTGTTCAGACCGTGGCCAATGTGAAGGTGCCCGTTGGCATAGGGCGGGCCGTCATGCAGCACGAAGGGCGTGCGACCCTCTTTCTCGCGCAGGCGGTCGTAGATGCCGATGCTGTCCCAGCGGGCCAGCCATTCTGGCTCGCGCTTGGGCAGGCCCGCGCGCATGGGAAAATCGGTTTTCGGCAAGTTCAGGGTGTCTTTGTAGTCGGGCGTGTCGGCGCACATCGTGTCGCGTCCTTCGAAATTCGGAAATGGGTCACGGCTGCTCGGATCGGTGCGAATCTCTCGGACACCTTTGCCCGGCGGCACTGATCAGGGTCAGAGCGCCGGGGTCGTAATTCGGATGATGGGCCGTGCGTGTCTCATGTCAGGACCGCTTATAGGCCCCGTCGCGGCAGGGGTAAAGTAGGGGGCGAGGCAGGCCCCGGCGCGCCCGGCGTCAGGCCGCAAAAAGCGTCCCCACACCATAGGCGATGGCTGCGGCAGTGCCGCCAATCACCAGGGTCTCGGTGCCCGAACGCCACCAGGGCGCCAGCGACCAGCGGCTTTTCCAGACGCCAACGGCGAAGAAGACCCCCATCGTCAGCCCGAACGACCAGCCGAACGGCGTCGGAACCACCAGGAGAAAGGGCACAAGCGGCACCATGCCGGCCAGCAGAAAGGCGGCGAAGGTCGCCAGTGCGGCCCGCAGCGGCCGCGGCTCGACCATCGAAAGGCCGTATTCGCCCTCCATCATGAGGTCGATCCAGGCTTTCCGGTCGGCCGCGATGGCCGCCACGGCGTCCTCCAGCACGGTGCCGTCCAGTCCCTTGGCGCGCAGGATCTCGCGCACTTCCCGCCGCTCGCCCTCGGGATTGTCGCGAATATGGCGTGCCTCCACGGCGCGCAGGCGCTTGATCTCGTCCAGTTCGGCCTTGGTGGCCGAGTAATTGCCGGCGGCCATTGAAAACCCGTCCGCCAGAACATTGGCCAACCCCAGCGCCACGATGACGAAGGGCGAAAGCCCGGCGCCGGCCACCCCCGCGACAATCGCGAGGGTCGTGACCGACCCGTCGATGGCCCCGTAGATCATGTCGCGCAGGTGGCCACGCCCGGCGGGGGCGTTGATGCGGGCCTCCACTTCGGATTGGCTGTGTCCGTGATCTTCCATGGGGGCACCCTGCCCATCCGGCGACCCGGCTGCCTTGTCCTGAATCAACCCCTTGGCCCGGCCTGGGTGATGACCTATTCATCCGCCATGCCGTTGCCGCCGAAATTCGATGTCTCGGAGGACGAGATCGCCCGCGTCGTCGCCCGTTTCTACGAACGTGTCCGCGCCCATCCCAAGCTGGGGCCAGTCTTTGCCGTTCATGTCGACGATTGGCCCGCCCATGAAGAAAAGATCGTCCGTTTCTGGTGCAACGCGATCCGGCATGAGCGGGTCTACGACGGCAACCCGGTGCAAGTGCACGTGGCCGCCGGAAATGTCCGCCCCGGCATGTTCGAGACCTGGCTGACGCTTTTCGATCGGGTCCTGGCCGAGGAACTGAGCGAGGCGCAGGCCCGGTCCTGGTCGGCGCTGGCGCACCGGATCGGGGCCAGCATGCGCGCGGCCGTGGTCGATCGCCAGAAACCCGGCGAGGTCCCGATCCTGCGCTAGGGCCGCGTGAAAAGCCCCGTCAGGGCCCGCTTGACCATGCCGCTGACCGAGGGGCGCGCAACGCTGCCGAAGGGCAGAGGGCGGCAAACCTCCATCGCCGCCACGCCCACGCGCGCGGTGAGCGCCCCGTTAACCACCCCCTCGCCAAAGCGGCGGGAGACCTTGGACAGGACCCCACCGCCAGCGACCGAGCCGATCAGGTCATCGCCAACGGCTACCGCCCCCGTGGCCACCAGATGCGTCAGCACCGAGCGGGTCAACCGCCAGCTGCCCAGCGCGCCCGACCGGCCACCGTAGATTTCCGCGATGCGGCGGATCATCCCGATATTGGCCGAAAGCGCGGTGAAGATGTCCGCAAAGGCGAGCGGAACCACCGCCGTGACCGTCGCCACCCGGCGGGCGGCGGCCTCGACCTCCAGTCTTGCGCGCTTGTCCAGGGGTTCCAGCATCGCGGTCTCGGCCAGCCCCAGCAACGCGTCCGCGTCCAGCACCTCGGCCTGCCGGTCCTTGAAAGCCGCGCGGCCCCAGGCGGTATCCTCACGGTCCTTGTAGAGCGCCAGCAGGCCATCCGTGACCTCGCGCGCCGCGCCCAGCGCGCCATCGGTCAGAGCCTCGGCAGACCGCGATTGCAGCCGATCCACCCGGCGCAGCCGCAAGAGCGCCGACAGTTCCCGCAGCGCGATCAAAACAAGCACAAGGCAGAATATCCCCGTCAGTCCCAGCGCCAATGTCCCGAGAAGCGGCGACCGTGCCAGCAGCCCCGTGATGAAATCCCATGCGGTAACCGAGACGGCAAAGCCCACCAGCGCCAGCAGGCTGCCCCAGAACCACCGCGCGAGCCGCGATCCCCGCCGCGCGGCCAGATGCGCGGCCGTCTGCATCGCGGCCCGGTCGGGTGCGTCCTCGGGCACCGGCGGCGCGGCATCCGGCGCGATCACGTCACTGTCGTCCAGGTCGATCAACACCGGCCCCTTGCTCATAGCCTGTCCCCCAGCAGGAATTGTGCGGCCCGGTCCAGCCGGATGTGCGGCGGCCCCTCGCCCGGTTTCAGCGTCAGCGGAAGCGGCGCGAAGCGCATCACCTCGTAATCCGCATCCAGCCAGGCTTCCGCGCCCTTGCGCGCCGGGGCCAGAAGGTGGGCCGGATCCTCGGGCAGGGCGCCGGGATGAAAGGCCGCGCGCTTGTCCGAACCCAGAAGGCGCCCCCGCACCACCGCCAGTTCGGCCCCGTCATGGGTCACGCGATCCTCGTCCGTGGCGCGCAGGGCGGCAATGGACATGGCGCGCACCTCGGCCCCGGCAAAGGCGGCACGGTCGCGCGCCTCGCGCAGCAGGCTCTCCGTGATCGCGGTCAGACGGGGGTGCTGTTCATGGTGCAGGTGATCGGCCTTGGTCGCAGCGAAAAGCACCCGGTCGATACGTCGCCCCATAAGCAGGCGGCTGAGCACATCGTTTCGCCCGGGCCGGAAAGCCGTCAGGATATCGGCCATGGCGCGGCGCAAGTCCTCGACCGCACGCGGACCGGCATGGATCGCGCCGAGAACATCGACCAGCACGATCTGCCGGTCGATTTTCGCGAAGTGGTCGCGAAAGAACGGCTTGACCACGTTGCGCTTGTAGCTGTCGAAACGGCGTTCGAATTCGCGCCACAGGCTGTGGCGACCGGGTCTTTCCACCGCTCGAAGCGGCGCGAAGGTCAGCACGGGCGAGCCTTCCATGTCGCCGGGGAGCATGAACCGCCCCGGCGTGCAATCAGAATAACCCGCCTCCCGGGCGGCGTTAAGGTGCGCGGTATAGGCCCGGGCCAGCCGCTGCGCCACGGGTTCGTCTAGTCTGGCCGAAGCATCGGTGCCAGCCAGTTCCGCCAAGTAGTCGCTCCCCCCGGGCCGGTCCTCGATCCGGGCCAGGACTTCGGCGGACCAGCCTGCGAAGTCCTTGTCAAGCAGCGACAAATCCAGCAGCCATTCGCCGGGATAATCGACGATATCGACATGCACCGTCCGCGGCCCCTGAACTGACCCGATAAGCCCGCCCGGCTGAACCTTCAGCGAAAGGCGCAGTTCGGAAATCCGGCGAGTGCTTTCGGGCCATTGCGGATCACGCGCGGTCAGGTCTGCCAAGTGCGCCTCGTAGTCGAAACGGGGCACGGTATCGTCGGGCTGCGGTTGCAGGTAGGCGGCCCGGATCGCCCCGCGCGCGGCCGGCTGGAACTGCGGCATCCGCCCCCGGTCCAGAAGGTTGGCCACCAGCGAGGTGATGAAGACGGTCTTGCCCGCGCGGCTCAGCCCCGTGACGCCAAGTCGGATCACCGGATCGGTGAAGGGCGCGGAAACGGTGCCGGTCACCCTGTCCACCCCGCGCGAAATCCCGTCTACAAGGCTCGAAAGAACCACCACCGCCCCTTTCCTGGCCATTCGGCGCAAAGATAGGCGGGCGGCCGGGCAATGTGTAGGGATTGATTTCGCCCCCACCCGAGCCTAAGGCCTGCCCATGCCCCGCTACGCGCTCAAGGTCGAATACAACGGTCAGCCCTTTCACGGCTGGCAGCGCCAGACCGAACTGTCGACGGTGCAAGGCGCCATCGAGGGCGCGCTGGCCCGGCTGGAACGCCGTCCCCATGCCATCGTCGGCGCCGGGCGCACCGATGCGGGAGTTCACGCCCTGGGCCAGGTGGCCCATTGCGACCTCGACAAGGACTGGGCCCCGTTCCGCCTGTCCGAGGCGCTGAATTACCACCTGCGACCCGCGCCCGTGGCCATTCTCGATTGCGCGCGCGTGGCCCCGGACTGGCACGCGCGTTTCTCGGCGGTCGAACGACGCTACGATTTCCGCCTGGTGGCACGCCGCCCGCCCCTTACCCACGACAAGGGCCTTGCCTGGCGGGTTCCGCAAAGGCTGGACATCGAGGCGATGCGCGCGGGTGCGGCGCACCTGTTGGGGCGGCACGATTTCACGACATTCCGATCCTCGATCTGCCAGGCCGACAGCCCGGTCAAGACGCTGGACGCGCTGGAGATCGAGCAGCACCCCCGCCCCGAAGGCGGCATGGAATTCCGGTTTCATGTCCGCGCGCGGTCCTTCCTGCACAACCAGGTGCGCAGTTTCGTGGGCACTCTGGAACGGGTCGGCGTCGGCGCTTGGGACCCTGTCCGGGTGAAAACGGCACTCGAGGCGCGCGACCGCGCCGCCTGCGGCCCGGTCTGTCCGCCCGACGGGCTGTATCTTGCCGGGGTCGGCTACGCCCGGGACCCGTTCGCGGGTTGACGGCAGCAAGCGCCCGCCTGTTCGACGGTTTCGCGTTTCACCTTTCGGATGTCCGGGTTACAACTTGGCAACGAGGCTGCGCTTCAAGGGGGATGCGTGCGACTTCTGACCGGTTTCATCGCTATCACGATCTGGCTCTGGCCACTCTGGGCTGCCGCCCAGGATGTGCGCCTGACCCTTGAAGGCGGTGACGAGGCATTGGAATCGCAACTTCGCAACGCATCGCTCCTGGTGGCACTGGAGCGTGACGGTGCCGAGGCCCCGCAGGACTATGTCGCCGCCGCCCGGGCCGATTACGAACGGCTTCTGACCGGGCTCTACCAGGCCGGCCACTACGGCGGCACGATCTCGATCCGCGTCGATGGGCAAGAGGCAGTGACGCTTGACCCGTTGCTGCCGCGCGCCTCGGTTGGGCAGGTCGAACTGCGCATCGAGCCTGGCCCGCGCTTCAGCTTCGGCCGCACCCGGGTGGCACCGGTAGCAGCGGCTACCACACTGCCCGAGGGGTTTGCCACCGGGAACCCCGCCCGCAGCAACGTCATCCGCGAGGCCACACGCGCGGCCATTGCAGGCTGGCGCGCCGAGGGTCACGCGCTGGCCGAACCCATCCAACAGGACATCACAGCCAACCACCCGGCTCGGGAACTGGACGTGGCGGTGCGGATCGCGCCCGGCCCGGTGCTGCGCTACGGCGAGATCGCCGTGACCGGGGTCGAGCGCAGCCGCCCCGCGCGCATCCGGTCCATCGCCGGTCTGCGCCCGGGCGACCGTTTCGATCCCGCCGCAATCGCCCGGGCCGAGGCCAACCTGCGCCGCACTGGGGCCTTCGCTTCGGCCACGGTGATCGAGGGTGAAGAGGCCAATACGGACGAGACACTGCCCATTGCCCTGCGCATCGTCGAACAGCCCCTGCGGCGGCTTGGCTTCGGGGCCGAGTATTCCACCGTTTCGGGGCTGACGCTGTCGAGCTTCTGGCTGCATCGCAACCTGCTTGGCGGCGCGGAACGGCTCCGCATCGAGGCAGATATCACGGGGCTGGCCGGCACCACCGGGGGCATCGACTATGGCCTGACCGCCAGCTTCCTGCGCCCGGCGACATTCCGCTCGGACACCGATTTCTATGCTGATCTGGCGATCGAGCAGCGAGACGATCCACAGTTCGTCGAACGCCGGATAATGGTCGAGGCAGGCTTCATCCGCCGCATCCGGGACGAGGCCGTGGTCGAGCTTGGGCTGGGCTACCGCGCGGGCGAGGTCGAGGATTCGCAAGGAACGCGCCGCTACCAGGTGCTGACCCTGCCCATCGCGGGCACGCGCGATCGCCGCAACAACGAGTTCGACGCCACCTCGGGATATTATGCCCACCTCGAGATCATGCCCTTCTTGGGCCTGGCGGACAGCGGCAACGGGGTGCGGGTCTACGGCGACGGGCGCGTCTATCGCAGCTTTGGCGCCGAGGACCACGTCACACTGGCCCTGCGCGGCCAGGCCGGGGCAGTCTGGGGCGCGCAGGCCGTGGACGTTCCCGCCAGCTTCCTGTTCTTCTCGGGTGGCGGCGGCACGGTGCGGGGCCAACCGTTCCAGTCCCTGGCCGTGGACCTGGGCGGCGGCAACGAGATCGGCGGGCGGGCCTTCGTGGGCGCACAGGCCGAGGCCCGTGTCGGGATCACCGAGAACATCGGTGTCGTGGGATTCTACGACACCGGTTTCATCGGCGCGGATGCCTTCGATTTCGGCAGCGGGAGCTGGCAGTCCGGCGCAGGCCTGGGCCTGCGCTACGACACCGGGATCGGGCCGATCCGGCTGGACCTTGCCGCCCCGGCAAGCGGCCCCGACGCGGGTGAACGGCTGGAAGTCTACCTCGGCATCGGGCAGGCTTTCTGATGCGGTTTACCCGACTCTCCCTCTGCTTCGTGCCCCTCTGCATTGCATTGGTCACTCCGGCACCGGCCCAACAGGCCGAGGACGACCGCGGCTTCCTGACCGGCCTGATCGAGGATGCGACCTCCGGCCTGGGCCGAGAGGTTCGGCTGGAAGGCTTCGAAGGCGCGTTGTCCTCGCGTGCAACGGTCGCGGCGATCACAATCGCCGACGATACCGGTGTCTGGCTGCGGCTGGAGGACGCCAGCCTGCAATGGAACCGCGCGGCCCTGCTGTCGGGCGAGATTCGGATCGAGGAACTGGCCGCCGACCGGATCATCCTGAACCGGGTACCGGAACCCGCAGGCGGCCCCGAGGTGCCTAGCGCGCAGGCCACCCCCTTTGCTTTGCCCGACCTGCCCGTCTCGGTCGAGATCGGAGAGATCCGCGCGGAGCGGATCGAGATCGCCGAACCCTTCCTCGGCGAGCCCGTCTCTGCGCGGCTGGCAGGGGCGCTGTCGCTAGTCGGTGGGTTGGCCGATGCCGAGCTTACGCTGGAACGGGTGGACGCCAAGACCGGGCGCTTCGCCCTAGACGCCCGCTATGACGAGGCCGCCGGCCAACTCGCGCTGTCCCTTGTGGCCGAAGAGGGACAGGACGGCATCGCAGCGCGAATGCTGGGCCTGCCCGGCCGCCCGGCCCTGCGGCTGGAGGTTGCAGGCGACGCGCCGATCACCGCCTTCGATGCAGAGCTTGCCCTCGCGACCGACGGGGCCGAGCGGGTCACCGGGCGGTTCCAGCTGGGCCGCGAGGGCGACGCGGCCGAGGCGGGGGACGAAACCTGGTTCAACCTGGCCCTGACCGGCGACCTGCGGCCGCTGTTGCAAAAGGACTACCACCCCTTCTTCGGGCCCTCGTCCAGTATGCTGGTCTCGGGGGTCCGCGAGGCCGAAGGGGCACTGGACCTGACGTCATTGTCCATCGAGGCCGAACAACTGAGGCTGGGCGGATCGGCACGGATCGGGGCGCAGGGCTGGCCCGAGGCCTTCGATTTGACAGGCCGCATGGCGGCGGCGGATGGCCAGCCGGTCCGCCTGCCCGTCTCGGGGCCCCGCACCGAGGTCGCAGAGGCCAGCGTCGACCTTCGCTACGACGCGGCGGCGGGCGAGCGCTGGACGGGCCGGTTCAGCGCACGGGCGCTTGAGAACCCGGACGTTTCCGTAAACCGTCTGACCCTGCGCGGGGCGGGCACCATCACCGAGGGCGCGGGCGCGGACCGCGGGCGCTTTACCGCCGACCTGGACTATTCCGCCGCGGGCATCGCACCGGCCGACCCCGCCCAGGCGCGGGCGCTCGGATCCGACATCCGGGGCAACCTGCGCTTTGCCCGGCTGGAAGGCGAACCTTTCGTGGTGCAGGCCCTGACCCTGCAGGGGGCAGGGTTGTCGGCACGGGCCAATGCCATCGTCAGTGGCCCCGAGACCCGGTTTCGCACCCATACCAACGCCCGGATCGAGGCGCAGGATTTCGGCCGATTCTCGGGGCTCGTGGGCCGTCCGCTGCGCGGGGACGGGCAGATTGTGCTTTCGGGGTCCCTGCAGCCCTTCGATGGCATCTTCGACGTCGACCTGAGCGCCGGAACCCGCGATCTGGGCCTGGGCATCGCCCAACTCGACCCGCTCCTGACCGGCGCGACGCGCCTGACACTGACCGGCGCGCGCGACGAGAGCGGCACCCGGCTTGAAAACCTGACCCTGCGGGGCGACCACCTGAGCGCCGACGCCCGCGCCGAGATCACCCCCGAGGCCGCCACGGGCACGGTCGAGGCCCGCATCACGGACCTCGGCCGGATCGACCCCGACCTGTCCGGTCCGGGCCGTCTCGATGCCCGCCTGCGCACCGACAGCGGCGGGGTTATCACCGCCGATACGGTCCTGACCGCATCCGACACCAGGCTGAACGCCGAGGTCACGGCCACACCCGAGGGCGAGGACTATGCCTTGGCTGGCCGGGCCGTGCTGGACGCCCGCGACCTGTCACGGTTCTCGGGCCTGACGGGCCTGCGGCTGGGCGGAGCGGTGACCGTCGAGGCCCGCGGCAGCTACGAGACCGGAACCGGCGCGGCGCAGGCCGGGCTGACGGCCACCACGCAGGACCTGCGCGCCGGGCCGGCGGGGATCGACCCCTTGCTGCGCGGTGCGGGCGAGGTACGGGCCGAATTCGACCAGAGGCCAAGCGGGCGCATCGCCCTGAGCGGGCTGCGCGCAAGCCTTCCAAATATCAGTGCTCAAGGCAACGTGGACATCGGCGATGACGGGCTGGCCCGCGCCAACCTGGACATCCGGCTTGCAGATGTGGGCCTCCTGGCACCGGATTTCTCCGGACCGGCCACGGCGCGGATCGAGGCCAGGCAGGACGCCCGCGGCTGGCAGGTGTCGGGCAGCGGCACCGGCCCCGCAGACACGACCGGTCAGGCCGCCGGCCGGGTGGGCAACGACGGGCAACTCGCGCTGGACCTGGCCGGGCAAGCCCCGCTGGGCCTGGCCAATGCCTTCATCGCACCACGCCAGATCAGCGGGCTGGCCCGCTATGACCTGTCGGTGAACGGGCCGGCGCGCCCGGGCTCGCTTTCGGGCGAGGTCACGCTGTCGGACGGACGCCTGACGGCCCCGAACCTCGGCCAAGCGATCGAGGCGATCTCGGGCCGGATCGGCCTCGGCGGCGCGCAGGCGCGGCTGGACATCGCGGGCGACCTGGCCGCGGGGGGGCAAGTCGAAGCCAGCGGCAGCATCGGGCTGTTGGCGCCCAATACCGCCGACCTGGCCATCGATCTGCAACGCGCCCGGCTGCGCGACCCTGCCCTGTACGAAACCCGGGCGGATGGCACCATCCGCGTTGACGGGCCGCTGACCGGGGGCGCGCGCATCAGCGGCGCGATCGACATCGGCCGGACCGAGATCCGGGTGCCTTCGAGCCCCGTTTCGACCCTCGGCGACCTGCCGCGCGTCACCCACGTCGCCCCCGGTGCCGCGGTGCTGCGGACGTTGGACCGGGCCGGCTTGGGCGCAAGCCCCGAAACCGGGAACCAGAACGAGTCTACCGCCCGCCCCTACCCTCTGGACCTGCAGATCGATGCCCCGGCGCGTATCTTCGTGCGCGGCCGCGGGCTGGATGCGGAACTGGGCGGGTCGCTCCGGCTGACCGGCACCAGTGCCGCCGTCGTGCCCATCGGGCGTTTCGACCTGCTGCGCGGGCGCCTCGATATCCTTGGTCAGCGTTTCGACCTGACCGAGGGGTATGCCCAGTTGCAGGGGGATTTCGCCCCCTACCTGCGCCTTGTCGCCCGGACCGAGGCCCGCTCGGGCACCGATGTGTCGATCATCATCGAGGGGCCCGCGGACAACCCGGAGGTGCGCTTCGAGAGTAGCCCCGAGTTGCCTCAGGACGAGGTTTTGGCCCAATTGCTCTTCGGGCGGGACTTGTCGTCGATCAGCCCGTTGCAGGCGGTGCAACTGGCCTCGGCCGTGGCCACGCTATCGGGGCGCGGCGGGGGCGGCGCTCTGGAGGGGCTGCGCGAAGGGCTGGACCTGGACGATTTCGACGTCACCACCGACGAGGACGGCAACGCCGCCGTGCGCGCCGGAAAGTATATCTCGGAGAACGTCTACACCGATATCACCGTCGGTGCCGATGGCACCTCCGAGATCAACCTGAACCTGGATGTCACCGACGATGTCACCGCGCGCGGCAGCTTCGGGTCCGAGGGCGAGTCGAGCCTCGGTGTCTTCTACGAACGGGATTACTGAAGCGGGCCGCATTCATTCTCATTCGCGCGAACCGCTCCAACCTATTGATTTTCCATGGTGCGCACCCGGCAAGCAAGAAAACGGCGCCCGGTTTTTCGCAGCTTGTTCCAGGCGCGGCGGCCCATCGACAGGCCCGGCGAGCATTTGGCCCGGGATGACCGACCAGCCGGCCCGCCGCCCGATGCATTCTAGGCCTCTGCCAGCACCTTCTCGGCCTCCTGGAAGGGGCAGGCCACCAGCCGGTCGGGCTCTACCGCCTCCATCGCCGGACGCGCCCGGGCGCAGCTGGGCTGTGCCTTGGGGCAGCGGGTGCGGAAGACACACCCCGACGGCGGGCTGAGCGGGCTGGGCAAATCACCCTCCAGAACGGGTCTTTCGCGGGCGGCCTCCAGCACCGGGTCGGGGATCGGCACCGAGGAAATCAGCGCTTGCGTGTAGGGATGGCGCGGCATCGCGGTGACGGCCCTGGCCGGGCCGACCTCCATCGGGCAGCCCAGGTACATGACCATGATCCGGTCCGAGATGTGTTTCACAACGCTCAGGTCATGGGCGATGAAGATCATCGAAAGTCCCATTTCCGCCTGCAGGTCCTTGAGCAGGTTGACCACCTGTGCCTGCACCGAGACATCCAGCGCCGAGACCGGCTCATCACAGACCAGAAGCTTGGGCTTGAGGATAAGCGCTCGCGCGATCCCGATCCGCTGGCACTGTCCGCCCGAAAACTCGTGCGGGTAGCGATTTATCAGGTTGGGAAGCAGCCCGACCTTGTCCATGATCGCCGCGACCCGGGCCTTGACCTCCTTGCGGGGGGTGTCGGGTTCGTGCGTGATCAGGGGTTCGGCGATGATGTCGCCAACAGTCATGCGCGGGTTCAACGCCGCCAGCGGGTCCTGGAACACCATCTGCACGTCGCGGCGATGGCGGCGGGTTTCCTGTGGCGTCATCTGCGCGAGGTCACGGCCCTCGTAGATGATCTGGCCACCGGAATGGGGGATCGTGCCGATCACGGCACGGGCCAGCGTTGACTTGCCCGACCCGCTTTCACCCACGAGGCCCAGTGTTTCGCCGGGCATCAGGTCCACCGAAAGCTTGCTGACCGCGTGAAGCTTCAACGAAGGCGTCCAGGGCCAGGCCCCCTTCGGACGCACATCGAAGGTCACGGATACATCACGGATGGACAGGATCGGATCAGCCATTCTGCAACTCCTGCTTCATTTCCGCGGGGCTGGCGTGGCAGGCGCGGGTGCGATCGTCGCCCAGGGGTTCGATCGAAAGCTTGCGCGTGGAGCAGTACTCCCGGGCGATCTCGCAACGCGGCGAAAACGGGCAGCCCCGTGGCAGGTTCGACATGTCGGGCGGCTCGCCCGCGATGGTCTGCAGGCTGTCGGTATCCCGATCAAGACGCGGCACCGCCTTGAGCAACCCGGTCGTATAGGGGTGCGACGGATCGGCAAAGATCGAGCCCGTCGGGCCCTCTTCCATGATCTGGCCACCATAAAGCACCAATGTCCGGTCGCAGAAATCCGCGACGATACCGAGGTCATGGGTAATGAGGACCACGGCGGTGTTGAACTCCTCGCGGATCTCGGCCAGCAGTTTCATGATCTGGGCCTGGACGGTCACGTCCAGCGCCGTGGTCGGCTCGTCCGCGATCAGAAGGCGCGGGCGGCACAGCAGCGCCATGGCGATCATGATCCGCTGGCGCATCCCGCCGGAAAACTCGTGCGGATACATGCTGATCCGGGCCCGGGCATCGGGTATGCGCACCGCGTCCAGCATCTGCACGGCTTGGGTGATGGCGTCCTTCTTCGACAGACCCTTGTGCAGTTGCAGCACCTCGGCCATCTGGTCGCTGACCCGGATGTAAGGATTGAGCGAGGTCATCGGATCCTGGAAGATCATGCCGATCTGGTTGGACCGCACCTTGTTGAGCTGCCGCCGAGAGAGCGACAAAAGGTCTGTCCCGTCAAAGGAGACCCGGCCCGTGGCTCCGCCGTTCCTGGCCAGCAGACCCATGATCGCAAAGGCCGTCTGAGACTTGCCCGATCCGCTTTCGCCAACGATGGCGAGGCTCTCCTTCTCGGCCACGCTGAAATCCAGCCCGTTGACCGCATTCACCGGGCCATCGTTGGTCTGAAAGGTTACGGTAAGGTCGGAAACATCGAGAAGCGCCATGTGGTCAGCGGTCCTTGGGGTCGAGCGCATCGCGCAGGCCGTCGCCCACGAAGAAGAACGCAAAGAGCGTGATCAGGAAGAAGAAGAGCGGGTAGAACAGCATCCAGAGCGTGCCGTTGTTCATCTGCTTGGTGCCGAGACTCATGAGCGCGCCGAGCGAGGTGTTGGGTTCCTGCACCCCGAGCCCCAAGTAGGAGATGAAGCTCTCGAAGATGATCATCTGCGGCACCAGCAGCGTGGCATAGACGATGACGATTCCCAGCAGGTTGGGCACCACGTGGCGCAGGATGATCTTCAGCGGCTTCACGCCGGTGGCCACGGCGGCCTCGACGAATTCCTTGTTCTTGATGGTAAGGGTCTGACCTCGGGCGATCCGTGCCATGTCCAGCCAGGAAATCAGCCCGATCCCGATGAATAGCATCAGGATCGACCGGCCGAAGATCACCAGCATCAGGATGAGCACGAACATGAAGGGGATCGACATCAGCACGTCGACCGTGCGCATCATGATATTGTCGACCCGGCCACCGATGTAGCCCGCCGTGGCACCATAAAGCGTTCCGACCAGCACCGCGACCAGCGCGCCGACGATCCCCACCAGCAACGAGATCCGCGTGCCCTGTACCGTTCGCGCGTAAAGGTCGCGCCCGTCGATATCGACGCCGAAGTAATGCCCCGTCTCGATCGAGGGACTGCCTTGATAGGCATTCGCCCCCATTAGCGAGAAGTCAACGAAATCACGTTCATACTGGGCGATCAGCCCTCCGAAGGCGGCGAAGAGACAGATCAGGATCAGCACCACCAGCCCGATCAAGGCGGCTTTGTTGCGCAGGAAACGTGCCCGTGCGTCGGCCCAGAGCGACCTTCCCCTGACCTCGGCCAAGGCGCCGACCTCCTGCAGCATCTTGGCGTCGGGTTCTGCGAGTTTCATGGCGCTGCCCCCTTCTCAGTAGCGGATCTTCGGGTCGATCCAGGCGTAGAGGATATCGACGATCAGGTTGAAAGAGATGGTCAGAACACCCACCAGCAGCGTGATCCCCATGATCACGGCATAATCACGGTTGAAAGCCGAATTGACGAAGAACTGCCCGATGCCCCCGGTCGAGAAGATGATATCGACCACGACCGAGCCGGTGATCATCCCCACCATGGCCGGGCCGAGATATGACAACACCGGAAGCAGCGCCGGCTTCAGGGCATGGCGCAGGACCACGCGCCGCATCGGCAGGCCCTTGGCCTGGGCAGTCCGGATGAAATTGGAATTGAGCACTTCCAGCATGGACGACCGCGTGATCCGAGCGATCGAGGCCATGTAGGAGGTCGACAGCGCGATCACCGGCATGATGACGTATTCCCATTGCCCGCCGTTCCAGCCGCCACCGGGCAGCCAGCCCAGCCACAGCGTGAAGATCAGCACCAGGATCGGCGCCATGACGAAGTTGGGCAATGCCTGCGCCCCGATGGTGATGCCCACGGCCAGGTAATCCAGAACGGAATTCTGGCGCACTGCCGCGGACACGCCCAGCGACACGCCCACCACCATGGCCACGATCGCGGACCACAGCCCGTAGGTCAGTGTCACCGGGAAGCCCTGCGCGATGACGTCGTTCACGGTCCGGTCTGTATACTGGAAGGACGGGCCGAAATCGAATTGTGTCACAACGCCCCAGACATAGGACACCATCTGCCGCCACATGGGCTGGTCCAGGCCGTACTTGGCCTCCAGATTGGCCATGACCTCGGCCGGCAAGGGGCGTTCGGAATTGAAGGGCCCGCCGGGAGCAGAATACATCAGCAGAAAGCTGATCACGACCAGGATCAGAATCGTTGGAATGGCGATTGCGAGGCGCCGGACAATATAGGCAAACATGGCGGATGTCCTGAAAGGCGGTGACCCGCCCCCCCCCGGACAAGGGGCGCGGGCCGGTTTCGTATGAGCGGGCAATATTATTCGTCAGCGACGAAATACAGGTCCTTGGAATACCAGTTCTGCTGGACGTTCTCCACGGGCCAGGACGGGATCAGGTTCTCGTCCATCATGTAGACGCCGGCATAGTGGTAGACCGGGATCACCGGCATTTCCTCGGCGATGATCTGTTCCACCTGCGTGTAGTTGGCGCCGGGGTCCTCGGCCGTCTTGGCATCGGCCAGCAGCTGGTCGACCTCGGCGTTGGAATACTTGGCGTCGTTGTAGCCCGAATTGGTCTGCAACAGGTCGAGGAAGGTCGACGCCTCGTTGTAGTCACCACACCAGGCGCCACGGGCCAGTTCGAAGTCACCGTTGTTGCGTGCTTCCAGGAAGGTCTGCCATTCCATGTTGGCCAGCGTGGTTTCGACACCCAGTGTCTGGTTCCACATCTGGCTCATGGCGACGGCCACGGACCGATGGGCATCCGAGGTGTTGTAGACCATTTCGAAGGACAGCGGATTGTCCGCGCCATAGCCGGCCTCGGCCAGCAGATCTTGTGCCTTGGCGTTGCGCTCTTGCTGGGTCATCCCCGCCATCTCCACGCCCGGCACCTCGAAATTCGCGGTCGCGGCGGGGGTGAAGGTGTAGGCCGGGCTCTGACCGCCGGCGAGAACGTTCTCAACGATCACGTTGCGATCCACGGCGAGGGCGAGGGCTTGGCGGACACGCTGGTCCTTGAAAGCCTCGGGGCCGTCCTCGCGCAGGTTGAAGGTATAGTAGTAGTTGCACAGCCGCGGGAAGCTGATCGCCTCGTCGGGATGCTCTTCCTTGAGGCGCGGGAACTGCCCGGCAGGCACCTCGGTGCGGTCAAGCTCGCCGGCCAGGAACCGGGTCAGGGCCTGGTTCTCGTCGTTGATGACCAAGGCGGTCACGCGCTCCACGATGGTGTTCTCGGCATCCCAGTACATGTCGTTCTTGACGCGCACCGAGCGTTCCTGCGGTACATGCTCTTCCAGAACATAGGCACCGTTGGACACGATGTTCTCGGGGCGGGTCCAACGGTCGCCATGTTCCTCGACCACCGATTGCGGCACCGGGAAGGTGGTCGCATGGGTCAGCATCTGCGGGAAGTAGGGCAGCGGCTCTTTCAGGCGCACTTCGAGGGTGTAGTCGTCGATCGCGGTCACGCCCAGGTCTTCGAGCGGCGCGTCGCCGGAGATGACTTCATCGACGTTTTCCAGCGACATCAGGCTCATGTACCAGGCATAGGGCGAGGCCAGTTCGGGGCTGGCCGCGCGGCGCCAGGCATAGACGAAGTCACCGGCCGTAACCGGGTCGCCATTGGACCACTCTGCGCCCTCGCGCAGGGTGAAGGTGTAGGTCATGCCGTCATCGGACACGTCGTGCGACAGGGCCACGCCCGGTTCCAGCGTGGCGCCGGTCTTGCTGTCGTTGTAAAGACCTTCGAACAGGTCGCGCACGACCTCGGAGCCGGTCACGTCCTCGACGATGCCCGGATCGAGCGAGGAATGCTCGTCCAGAACGCGGTAGGTGAATTCCTGGGTTTCGGCCAGGGCCTCGCCGTTGGGGCCGGTCATGGCGTGGCTTTCGGCAAAGGCGACACCGGACATGGCTATCATCGCGGCCGCCGTGCTCATCAGAAGCTTGTTGTGGATTGTCATGAATTTCTCCCTTCGTGCGTCGCGGGGGCATTGGCCCGCGCCGCGCGGTTGTCATGGCCCCCCGTGTTGGCCCGGGGGAATGCGCCGAGTGTTCTGGGAGTCGCGATTGAACGCAAGGGTTGAGGTCGACAAAAAACAGCCGCCAAGGGCCTGACCCAGCGTAAGAAACCGGCCTGGGCGGCGGATCTCGGCGGATAATCGCCACCCTCCGGGCCCCTTGATGCGGTCAATCCAGGTAGTCCAGCCACGGCGCCTGTTCGGCGATCATGTGATCGACCAGTTCGGGCACCCCGCGCGACACGGTCACGACCGGATCGGCCAGCAGCGCCTGCACGGCAAGGTCACGCTTGCCCTGCAGCACCGTCTCGGCCGTCAGGTTGTGGACCCCGATCTGGTTGCACAGCAGCGCGCGCATTCCGGCTGGCAGATCGACTGCGATCCCGTGGACGCCGGACCCGTCCACGCGAGCGGGCACCTCCACGGCGATCCACTCCGGCAAATCGGCGATGAAACCGGCGTTGGGTATGTTCACGGCGGCCTCCTCGTAGGACACGCCCGTGATCAACCCCTCGATGATCGGCACCACGCGCTCGTGAAGATGTTCTTCGATCCGCGGCGTCACGTTGCCCAGGTGGCCCCGGTAATAGGTGTAGAAATCCATGATGCCGCGATGGTCGGCGCAGTCATGCGCCCAATGGATATATTCCCCGAAATGGCTGTCGGTGGTGATGGGCAGCACCCCGAACCTGTCGAGGATCAACTTGAAAAGCCGACGGTCCGACCAGGGGCGCATCTCGGTCACATGGCCCAGGTCGATTTCCATCCAGCCTTCGGTATCCACCGCGCGGCCGGTTCGGCGGCTTTCGGTCAGGATTTCGGAATAGCCGGGTTGGCGGCCGAAATGGGCCTCGGCCCGGGCGATCACGTCGCCATAGGCATCTTGGCCGCTGTCGGCATAGGTGCACTCGGTCAGCACCGAGAAATGGTTCAGTCCGCCCGCGCGGTAGCGGATGTTCTCTCGCGGCTGATCGAGCAGCGGCGGCAGGTTGCGTTCAAGGCTGGCGATCTCGTGGCACATGCCGATGAAACGCAGGCCCGGATAGGCGCGGTGGACCGTGGTGGCGATCCGGCTCATGGGGTTGGAATAGTTGAATACCGTGGCGCCGGGAGCGTGTTCCATCACCTTGCCGCAGATTTCGAGGATTGGCGGAATGATCCGCAGGGCATGGAACAGGCCGCCGGGACCGCCGTTCTCGCCGTAGACCTGAGCGATGCCGTATTGCTGCGGCAGGCGCCAGTCCATGTCCCAAAGGGCGAACCTGTCGCCCACCTCGATCGAGATCACGACAAAGTCCGCGTCCTTGAGTGCGGCGGCCAGGTCGGCCTCGACACGAACGGTCTGATGCAGGCCGGAGTCCTCGAGGTAGGCCTTGGCCATTTCCTCGGTCCGCCGCACGGCGGCGGCGTCGATGTCGTTGAGGACAATCTCGGCATCGGCCAGCGGGGCCGACTGGAAGATGTCGCCAAGCATGCCGGCGCCGAATTGCAGGCTGCCGGCACCGACCAAAACAATGCGTGTCATAGCGTGCGCCTTTACACAGGCCTGGCACCCTTGGCGACAGACCCTGTCAATCCTTGGAGATGTCTCAGCGGTAGTGCAGCGACTTGCCGTTGTGGAAGACCTGCACGCGCGAGGGGTCGGCGGTCAGACCCACGGTCTTGCCGCGCACATCAGCATGGATACCGGGCAGCTTGGCGATGATGGGTTCCTCGCGCCCGTCGGGATCGAAGTAGAGCAGTGTCACCTCGCCCAGCGCCTCGGTGATGGCCACCTTGCCCTGGTAGATGAAATCGCCCTCCGTTTCGGTGAAATCCTCGGGGCGCACGCCGACGTTGACCTTGAGGCCCTTGTCGGCCTCCCGGGTTGGCACATCGGCCACCGCAGTCCCCCCGCCGTCAAGCTTGACCGTGGTCTCGTCCCCGGTTCCGGTAATCTCTCCCGGCATCAGGTTCATGGCGGGCGAGCCGATGAATTGCGCCACGAATTCGTTCTCGGGGCGTTCGTAAAGCTGCAGCGGCGAACCGACCTGGGCGATGCCCTTGTTGGCAAGGACCACGATGCGGCTGGCCAGCGTCATGGCCTCGACCTGGTCGTGGGTAACGTAGATCATGGTGGAATCGGGCATGGATTCCTTGAGCTGCGCGATCTCGATACGGGTGGCGACGCGCAGCGCGGCGTCGAGGTTCGAAAGCGGCTCGTCGAAGAGATAGACCTTGGGGTCGCGCACGATCGAGCGGCCGATGGCCACACGCTGACGCTGGCCGCCCGACAGCGCCTTGGGCAGGCGATCCAGGTAGGGTTCCAACTGCAGGATCTTCGCGGCCTTGTTGACGGCGGCGTCGATCTCGTCCGGCGTTTTCTTGGCCAGTTTGAGCGCAAAGGCCATGTTGTCGCGCACCGTCATGTGCGGGTAAAGCGCGTAGGACTGGAACACCATGGCAATGCCGCGCTGCGCAGGGGGCACATCGTTGACGACGAGGCCGTCGATTTCAAGCGTGCCGCCGGTGATCTTTTCCAGCCCGGCGATCATGCGCAACAGGGTGGACTTGCCGCACCCCGAGGGGCCGACGAAGACAATCAGTTCGCCCTTCTTGATGTCGAGATTGATGTCCTTGAGCACCTCGACGGTGCCGCCATAGGTCTTTTCGACGTTCTCCAGCTTCAGGTCCGCCATCTGGTCCCTCCCTATTGTTCTTTCTAGCCGGTCACGCGGACAGCGAAGCATGGCTGCCACGGGCCGAGATGCAATTTACTGTCCGCCGAGACATGCGCCCCGCCCAGTTCGGCGCCGACAGGCGCCCAGTTGCCCTTGGGCAGCGCCAGTTCAGAGGGCGTGTCGGACAGATTGAAAGCGCAGAAGATTTCCTCCTCGCCGTGCATGCGCGTGAAATACACCACGTCCCCCTTGGCCTTGACGCCGTCATGGTCGCCCTTGGCCAAGGCCGGGTGGGCATGCCGGAATGCGATGGCGCGACGGTAGTGGTGGATCAGTGCGCCGGGGTCCTCCTCCTGGACCGCGACGGATCGATGCACGTGGTCGTGGCTGACCGGAAGCCATGTCTTGGGCGCGGTCGAGAAGCCGCCGTGCAGGTTCGATTCCTCCCATACCATCGGTGTGCGGCAGCCATCACGGCCCTTGAATTCCGGCCAGAACTCGACGCCGTAGGGATCCTGCAGGTCCTCGAAAGCGACATCGGCCTCGGGCAGGCCGAGTTCCTCGCCCTGGTAAAGGCAGACCGACCCGCGCAGGCACATTATGAG
>Ga0102928_1000385_pt1 | contig 28128 bp, 22 predicted proteins | sample SalPonR1_B_D1_MG_FD_78504 | JGI IMG/M metagenome (GOLD analysis project Ga0102928, IMG submission 78504) | Salt pond soil microbial communities from South San Francisco under conditions of wetland restoration - Salt Pond MetaG R1_B_D1_MG | ecosystem: Environmental > Aquatic > Marine > Intertidal...
TGGAACGTTTTCTGATGAAAACGGTCACTACCGAAAATCGCAAGACTGCTCTCCACCACAGCGCCTGAAGCTCTCTCAGGCATCCTTGCTCCGGCCGGATTCTATCCGCCCGGAGCTTTTTTTGGCGCTTCCACGGCCAGGGATTTTTGGCTTGGGAGAAGTCGGCCAGGCAGAGGAGACTCGGACAATAAAAAAGGTTGAGGAATTAACCTCAACCTTTTGAGCACCGACTTCCGAGGGTGCTTGCCTCTGTTTGAGACAATCAGAACGTCAGCTGTGAACCAAAGATGATCGCATCATATTCGCCCTGCCCGTCACCAGTACCCAACGTAGTGTATTCCGCCATCAGGGTCAGGTGGTCGGTTGCCGCGTAGCGAGCAAAGAGCATGGTCAGATCTGTGTCGTTGCTGTCACCAGCGACGATATCGTCCTCGCCTTCACCATAGCTGACACCCAGCGTGGTTCGGTTGATCTGGTAAGTGGTTTCAACATACCACTGACTGGCATCTTCCTCGTTCGGGTCCAGGCGGGCCGCAAACACGCCATTGCCGGTACCCTGGGTCATCCCGTAGTTACCACGAACAGACAGACCACCCACTGAGACGGAACCACCGAAGTCAATACCGGACATGGTGTAGTTATCAAACGCACCGGTTTTGGAGTCCACGTCTTGCGTGAAACCACTCGACCATAAGGAGAAATTGTTGCCCGAATAGACTACGTTCGCCTCGATACGAGGCATAGTGTATTCGGCATCTGCCGCCAGTGGAAAATCCGCCTCATTCACTTTAGAGGGGCTGAACAAACCAACCTTGAACTGCAGGCCGCCCAGGCTGTTGGAGGTGTACATCACGCGGGGTGTGAAGTCGGCGTAGAAGTAGCCGTTACCGATGCGCCCGGCGGTGGCCGCCACCTGATCTGGCCCGCCGATCAGGCCGACACCCAGTGCGCTGCCGTTATCGCCAATGGCGGGAACCCCGTAGATACCGAAGCCTTTACCAATATTGACCTTGCCGAAATCGCCGGCCACGGCAATCTCGGAAACCCGGCTGCGGAACTCCGCGTTGGCATCGCCGGGCGCAATGTTGGCGTTCATCTGGAAGTGGCCAGAGACTTCCAGGCCATTCTGGGTCGGTGCATAGATGTTGGTTTGCAGCGTTGCCGGATTGAAGCCGGTTGTGATGGTAAATGAATCCTCATCGGTTGGCTGGTCATAGTTTCCGAACACCGCAAAGATCGGAATATGCCCGTTAAAACCGGCTTTCCACCCGTTATCAGACTCAAAAGACACTTCCGCCAGGGCTGGCGAAGAAACGCCTGCCGCCAGTAAGAGCGCGGCTGCCAGAGGAGCCTTCCGGAACGAGTGGTTGTTGGACGACGTTGGAACATTGTTATTTTCGATCATGTTAGCTTCCTGTTTTTGTTAGCGCTGAACAATCGTCAGCCACCCAAAATGTCTTTCAAAGGACATAGCCATGGGTGGCTAACTGCGTTGACGAACTGCCCGCTTTTCGTTTTAAGACACAACAGTTCGAAACAGAACAAATCTAACGCCGAAAATCGCAAATGAAAAGTTTATGATCGAAAAAATTTTCGTTTGGACAACCTTCAGAAAGGCAAAAACCTCAATTAAATTACTTAAACTATTGTTTTTATCGACTTTAAATCGTTGGAAATTGATTAAAATATTTTTCGTTGACGAACCTTTTATCTAGTCATAAGATCGTAATTGTACGAAAAGCAACAAAAACAAGAGACGATCATGAAAACATTTCTGCTGCTTATAGGCTTGATGCTGGTGATTAGCCGCCCGGCAATCGCCGGCCCCCTCTTCGACTCGCTGTCCGATGAAAAGCGATCGCTCATCCGCTCGCTGATCCAGGACCAATTTCCGGATTCGACCCTGTCGGTTATTGAGCGGGATTTCCTGTCCGGGCATTGCGGCCCGAAAATGGCCGAAGAAGAGCTGGTTAAGGGCGTTGCTGCGAAATGAAAACCGGTTCAGCCGGAGACTCCTGCGAACATGTCGGCTGTGAACGCCAGTTATATGTACTCCGGTTCGAGAAGACGAGCCACCCGGCGCTGAAGTTCGGGTACAACGTCACTTTCGAACCAGGGGTTGCGACGCAGCCACAGATTATTTCTAGGGCTGGGATGGGGCATGGGGAGGACCTCTGGCCAATACTCCCGCCAGTGTTGAACATTGGCTGTTACGGACTTACGACAGTCGGGAAGATGCCAGGCGTGGGCATATTGGCCGATAACCAGAGTCAACCCGATATGCCGCAGACGATCCAGCAACAAGTTGCGCCAGGCTGGCGCGCACTCTGGCCGCGGTGGAAGATCTCCGGACTTGCCGGTACCCGGATAACAAAACCCCATGGGCAGGATGGCGAGCTTCTGCTCGTCATAGAAGGTATCCCGGGTTATCCCCATCCATTGTCGAAGCCGATCGCCGCTGGGATCATTGAAGGGCAGCCCGGTTTCGTGCACTCGCCTGCCCGGGGCCTGCCCGACCACCAGAATTCTGGCGCTTTCGGATATCTGTATGACCGGCCTTGGCCCACGGGGCAGAACGTCGGCGCAAATCGTACAGGCCCGCACGCGTCGAACCAGGTCGTCGAAGGGAAGCCGGCAAAGATCCTCAGTCATGAGTGTTCCGTCTTCAGGGTGATTGCATAAACAGGGATTTCCCGTAACGATAGAGGCACAATCACGACACAACAAGTCTCGAAGGACACATCATGAATGCCAAAGCAGGCTCTCTCCCGCTCCCGGAAATCGATATCGAAGAGTTCCGGAAAGTCGTTCGCACGCGCCGTTCCATCAGACGCTTCACCGATGAGTCTATTCCCGAGACGGTGCTTGACGATTGCCTGGAGCTGGCCACCCTGGCCCCTAATTCCAGCAATCTTCAGCCCTGGGAATTTTTCGTTGTACGCACTCCGGAGCTGAAGGGAAAACTTGCTCACGCCTGCCTTGGCCAGAATGCCGCGAAAACCGCCGCCGCGCTGATCGTGGTGGTTGCCCGACCCGATACCTGGCGAGCTCATGCACGGCAAGCCCTGGAGGACTGGCCGGAAGAAAAAATGCCGCCCATCGTTGAAAAGTACTACCGCAAAGTCGCCCCCATTCATTACAACCAGGGCCCCTTCGGTATTCTGGGGTTAGCAAAGAAAGCGGCGGGCCTTGCAGTGGGAATCACCCGGCCCGTGCCCCGGGGCCCCTACTCCACCTGCGAGATGAAAATCTGGGCCACCAAATCCACAGCCCTGGCGGCCCAGAACCTGATGCTTGCGCTCCGGGCCCATGGCTATGACTCCTGCCCCATGGAGGGTTTTGACGAGTTTCGTGTCAAGAAGCTGCTCAACCTGCCCGGAAAAGGACTGGTGACCATGGTACTGGCAGCTGGCCGACGGGCAGAAAACGGCGTGTATAACCGCCAGTACCGTTTTGACCAGAGCCAACTGGTGCATTACCTCTGATCACTGGGCGGCAATCCGGCGTCATACCTCCGGGTTGCCCAGTGCCTCGGCGGCGCCCAGCAGACCGGTGTAGGGCTCGGTGACCACATAGACCGGTGTGAACTCCAGCAGCGGACGCATTCTTCCTTTATCCTCAAAGCCATTTCGGAATGGACTTTCCAGAAAGAACTCGAGGAAACGGGGCAGGATTCCGCCGCACAGGTAAACACCGCCGGTGCTCCCCAGGGTCAGAACCCCATTGCCGGCTACCCGACCGAGGATTTCACAGAAGTGACGAAGCGTGTGTCGAGCCAGGCTATCGGAGTTTTCTACCGCAGCCGCGGTGATTTTCTCCGGCGCATCCAGTGGGGCGGCCACGCCCTGAATTTCGGCATGGGCCTGATACAGGTTCAGCAGGCCCTGGCCACACAGAATTCGCTCTACGGAAACACGGCCAAACCGGGCCTTGAGAATCTGCAGCACAGCCATTTCGGTATCGTCCGTGGGAGCAAAATCCACGTGGCCGCCCTCGGTCATTAGCGGCACCCAGCCATGCTCAATGGGCACCAGGCCTGAAACACCGAGCCCGGTCCCAGGCCCCATTACCAGTCGGGGTCGACGGCTGTCACCCGGGCCGCCACAAACATGCACCAGATGCTCGTCCGCAACGTGGGGAACGCCCAGGGCCATGGCGGTAAAATCATTGATCACCTTGAACGCGGACCAGCCAAACTGTGACCGGACTTCTTCGGTGTCAAAGCGCCAATGGTTGTTGGTCATCCGAACCTGGGTACCTCGAACCGGCGAGGCAACGGCCAGACAGGCACCATCGACCTCCGAAACCCCAACCCGGGCCAGGTAATCCCGCACGGCGTCATCAAGATTTGTGTATTCCCCACAGGGTAGAATCTCGATGGCCCGGGGCTGCACGGTGCCCTGCTCTACCAGGGCGAAACGCGCATTGGTGCCGCCAATATCACCGACCAGTGAATAATGTGTTGCTGTCATGCCTCATGATTCCAGAAAAAGCTGGCCCCCTCCTCGGGAGTACTGGCGGCGCGACGCATCCAGCCGAACAACTCCCGACCGTAGCCGTGATGATACCCGGTCAGGTCCGCTTTTTCAGATTCCCGGTCAGCGAACTCCCGCTCATCCACCCGGATGGCAAGAACACCTTTTTCGGCATCCAGACAGATCGGATCACCGTTTTTGACCTTGGCCAGGGGCCCTCCATCCAGAGCTTCCGGATACACATGGATCGCCGCGGGCACCTTGCCGGACGCACCGGACATACGGCCATCGGTCACCAGGCCCACCTTGAACCCGCGATCCTGCAATACCCCAAGGTAGGGGGTGAGCTTGTGCAGTTCCGGCATGCCATTACTTTTGGGCCCCTGGAAACGGACGATCACAATGCAATCCTTGTCCAGGTCGCCAGCCTCAAAGGCTGCCTTGAGTTCGTTCTGGTCGTTGAACACCACGGCCGGCGCTTCAATTTTCCGGTGTTCCTGGGCAACGGCAGATACCTTGATGACGCCTCGACCAAGGTTGCCGTCAAGCACTCGCAGCCCACCATCCGGTGCAAACGGTTCCGCAACCGGGCTAAGCACATCCGGGCGCAGGCTTTTTTCTGGCGCCGGCTTCCAAACCAGCTTTTCATCCACCAGCTCCGGCATTTCGGTGTATCGCTCCAGGCCAAAGCCCACCACGGTGTTCACGTCATTGTGCAGGAAGCCACCGCTCAGCAGCTCTCTGATCAGGAACGGGGTACCGCCTGCCTCGTGGAAGGCATTTACGTCTTCCTGCCCGTTGGGGTAGATCCGGGTCATGGACGGAACCACCGAAGAAAGCTCGGCATAATCGTTCCAGTCGATAATGATCCCCGCCGCACGGGCAATAGCGATCCAGTGAATGGTGTGGTTGGTGGAACCACCGGTAACCAGCAATGCCACCAGGGCATTGACGATGCTCTTTTCATCCACCATGTCGCCCAGGCCGAGCTCGCCGCCGTGAGGCTTCGACAGTTTGATCACCTGCTCGGTTGCCGCCCGGGTGAGCTGATCGCGCAGCGGCGTATTGGGATTGACAAACGCCGACCCCGGCATGTGCAGCCCCATGACTTCAACCAACAACTGGTTGCTGTTGGCCGTGCCGTAAAACGTACAGGTGCCCGGGCTGTGATAGGACTTGCTCTCGGCTTCCAGCAGTTCGTCCTTGCCAACCTTGCCCTCGGCGTAAAGCTGGCGAATCCGCTGTTTTTCCTTGTTCGGCAGCCCTGAAGGCATGGGGCCTGCAGGAACCAGGATGGTGGGAAGGTAGCCAAAGCTCAGCGAGCCAATAAGAAGGCCCGGCACAATCTTGTCACAGATACCCAGGAGCAGCGTGGCATCGAACATGTTGTGACTCAGGGCCACGGCGGTACTCATGGCGATGGTGTCCCGGGAAAACAGGCTCAGCTCCATACCCGGCTGGCCCTGGGTTACACCATCACACATGGCGGGCGTGCCACCGGCCACCTGAGCCACGGATCCCATGCCCCGGGCCGCATCCCGAATAAAATCCGGGAACTTTTCGTAGGGTTGGTGGGCCGAAAGCATATCGTTATAGGCCGTTACCATGGCCACGTTGGCCTTGTTCATGAACTTCAGGGTGTCTTTGTCGCCCTGATTACAGGCCGCAAAACCGTGGGCCAGATTGCCGCAGGACAGAGAACTCCGGTGCGGGGATTGGGCTTTGAGAGCATTCATGCGGTCCAGGTAGTCCTGCCGCGTTGAGCGACTGCGCTCGATAATTCTCTGGGTAACCTTGTCTACGGTCGGGTGCATGGTGGGCTCCATTGCATAATTTATTAGAGTGGTCGTTTTTAGACGTAATTTTACTTCCTTTTTTTGTCATTTCCACCGTTGAATCGTTCATTTCTTCTTTTTTTGTTGTTATATTTACTACATTACTGAGGTTAAACGAACAAAAAACGACCACCCAAGGAGTCAGACGATGACAATCCGCATCGCAATCAACGGTTTTGGCCGCATCGGCCGCAATGTTCTCAGAGCATTGTATGAAAATAACTACCGGAGCCAGCTCCAGGTTGTTGCCATCAACGACCTTGGCGACGCCGAGACCAACGCCCATTTGCTCAAGTATGACAGCGTTCATGGCCGATTTAATGCTGACGTCAGCCACGACGCCGAATCCCTGACCGTCAACGGGGACAGGATTGCCATTACCGCTCTCCGCAATCCCGAGGAACTGCCCTGGAAAGATCATCATGTGGATGTTGTTTTCGAGTGTACCGGCCTTTTTACCAAACGCGACAAGGCAGCGGCACACCTGAAGGCCGGCGCCCGCAAGGTCATCATCTCGGCGCCCAGCCCCGATGCGGATGCAATGATAGTTTACGGCGTGAACCACGAAACACTGACCGCCGACCACGACATCATTTCCAACGCGTCCTGCACCACGAACTGCCTGGCACCGGTTGTTGAAGCCCTGCAAAAGACCATTGGCATCGAGAGTGGCCTGATGACCACGATCCACTCCTACACCAACGATCAGAAGCTGAGCGACGTGTACCATTCCGATCTGTATCGGGCACGCTCTGCCACCCAGTCGATGATTCCAACCAAGACCGGCGCTGCCGCCGCCATTGGCAAGGTTATTCCGGAGCTCGAGGGCAAACTTGATGGCCTGGCGGTTCGGGTACCCACCATTAACGTATCACTGGTGGATTTCGGCTTCATTGCCAGCAGGGAAACAACCGCAGACGAGGTAAACGAAGCAGTCAAAGCAGCCGCCGAGCAAAATCCGGTTCTTGGCTATAATGTCGAGAAACTGGTGAGCGTGGACTTTAATCACAATGCGCTCTCCAGCATTTATGACGCCAACCACACACGGGTTCTGGGTCGTCACGTAAAAGTCATGGCCTGGTACGACAATGAATGGGGTTTCTCGAACCGCATGCTGGATAATGCCCTCGCGCTGATCAAGGCCGGCCAGTAACTCTGGCCGTTCCGGCTGATTCCGCTACTCTGTTCGAGACCATTTTGAAGAACCAAAGGACACCAACCATGCTCAGGCGTACCAAGATTGTCGCCACCCTCGGCCCCGCCACCGACTCACCGGAATCCCTCGCGGCCATTATCGCCGCCGGTGTAGACGTTACCCGACTTAACTTTTCCCACGGCAGCGCCGAAGAACACATCGGACGAGCCCGCCGCGTTCGCGAAGCCGCAGCGTCCCAGGGCCGGTTCGTCGCACTGCTGGCCGATTTGCAGGGCCCCAAGCTCCGCATTGCCCGGTTTTCGGAAAACAAGGTCACCCTCAAGGCAGGCCAGACGTTTATCCTGGATGCCGCCATGGACAAGGAAGCGGGCACTGAAGAAAGAGTCGGTATCGATTACGAGCAACTGATCGAAGATGTGGAACCAGGCGACATTCTGGTTCTCGATGACGGGCGCATCGAGATGGAAGTGCAGTCCGTCAATGACCACAGCATCACCTCCACCGTTCTGATCGGCGGCCCGCTCTCCAATAACAAGGGCCTGAACAAGCGCGGCGGCGGCCTGTCCGCTGAAGCACTGACGGAAAAGGACAAGCAGGACATCGTGACGGCCGCCAAACTGGGCGCGGATTACGTGGCGGTCTCGTTTGTCCGCACCGCCGAGGATATGCATATCGCCCGGCGCCTGCTCAAAGAGGCAGGCTCTGACGCGGGCCTGGTCGCGAAAATCGAACGGGCGGAACTTGCCGACGATGTGGAAGCATTGGACGCGGTCATTGAAGCATCCGATGCCGTCATGGTTGCCCGGGGCGACCTGGCCGTGGAAATCGGCGACGCTCAGCTGGTAGGCGTACAGAAGCACATCATTTCCCGGGCCCGCGTTCTTAACCGTGCGGTGATCACGGCCACGCAAATGATGGAGTCGATGATCACCAGTCCGATGCCAACGCGTGCCGAAGTCTCAGACGTTGCCAACGCGGTGATGGACTACACCGATGCGGTGATGCTGTCGGCCGAAACCGCTGTGGGTGATTATCCGAAGGAAGCCGTGGAAGCCATGGTTCGGATTTGCCTGGGTGCGGAGAAGCATCCGTCCATGCACCAGTCCAAGCACCGGATTCACGAGAGCATGGAAGCGGTAGACGAGGCTATTGCCCTGTCGGCCATGTACGCGGCCAATCATCTTGAAGGCGTCTCAGCCATCATCTGCATGACCGAAACCGGCGCGACGCCGAGGCTGATGTCGCGCATCAAATCGAGCCTGCCGATCTTTGCGTTCTCGCGCCACCACTCCACACAGCACAGGGTTGTGATGTTCCGGGGCGTTCAGACGGTTCCTTTTGATTCTGCCAAGATTCCGAATGAGCGGACCAATGCGTTGGCGGTATCTGAACTGGTAAATCAGGGTGCGGTCAAGGAAGGGGATTTGGTGGTGATTACCAAGGGTGATTATGTGAATGCCCAGGGCGGTACCAATACCATGAAGATTGTTCGGGTTGGTTCTGATATTCGCTGATTTGTTAAGCATGACCTCATAGGATGATGCCCGCCGTCGTGGGTGCTTAACCGTTTAGCCTGATGGTTAAGTGCCAGGTGGCGGAGGCGCTGCCCCGCCGAAAAACGCTACGAGCACATCCATGTGCGCTTGACTGTGGCCATCCATGGCCACAGACATTTTCGTCGGGGCAACCCCTCCGCCACCAATCAAACCCTGCCGATTTCGCTCTGGGTGAATGATTTTCCGAGTGCACTGTAGGTCGGATTAGCCGAAGGCGTAATCCGACAATTTCTCTGACCATTCTGCCCTTTCTGTCGGATTACGCGCTTGGCTAATCCGACCTACGAAATCGGAACTCTGGGGCCGAGCATCAGGCGTCTAAAGTGCCAGATCAGCCAAACTCCCACGCGCAATCTCGGTGATCTGCGCCCAGTCTTTGGCCGCCACCGCATCCGCAGGGGTCAACCAGGTGCCACCTACGGCCTGGACGTTGCCGAGGGCCAGGTAGTCTGCCGCGGTGTTGCGGCGGATGCCGCCTGTGGGGCAGAAGGTGACGTCCGGGAATGGCCCGTTGAAAGCTTTGAGGGCCGGGATGCCGCCGGCGACTTCGGCGGGGAAGAATTTGAACTCGCGGTAGCCGAGATTGTAGCCGACCATCAGTTCAGAGATCGTGGCTATGCCCGGCAACAATGGGGCTTCGGAGGTTACACCGAATTCCAGGATGGCTTCGGTCACGCCCGGGGTGATAACGAACTGGGCGCCCGCGGCTTCCACCTGGCGATATTGGGCGATGCTGGTCACAGTGCCGGCACCTACCCAGGCGTCCGGGATGGCTTTGCGGACTTTTTCGATAGCTTTCAGGCCGTGTTCAGTACGCAAAGTGATTTCCAGCACGTTGATACCGCCATCAACCAGTGCCTGACAAAGCGGCACGGCGTCTTCGAGCTCTTGAATAGCGATCACAGGCACCAGGGGTGAGGATTGCAGTACTGCCCTGACGCGCTCGCGATGGTAATCAGAAAGTTGGTTCATGGTTTTCTCCATAACAAAGGTCGGGCGTTTCAGGGGCTCCAGAACAGCTGGAGGCCAGGCTTCAGGAAAGCTCTGATGGGCATTTCGAGTATCTTGTCCGGTTCGGACATGGCCCGCTCGAGCGTCTGCAGCTTGTCCTCGCCCTTTAAATGCAAGGCGGTGAAGCGGGCATCTCTCAGGGGCGGCCAGGTCAGGGTGATGCGTTTTTGGGGTTGCGACGCGGGCGTGGCGGCCGCAACGATTTCCTGACACTCAGGATCCATGGCGCCCTCCAGCTCCGGCGCGTCCGGGAACAGCGACGCCGTGTGGCCGTCGTTGCCCATGCCCAGAATCAGCACGTCGATCGGCAGGGCCAGATCCGCCAGCTCGGCCTTCACCCGCTCCAGACCCTCGACGGGGGTGGCGCCGGGCTGTTTGAGCGACAGGAATCGGGCGGATGCAGCCTGATTCTGCAGCAGGTTCTCCCGAACAAGACGGGTATTGCTGGCGTCGTCGTTGTCATCCACCCAACGCTCATCCGCCAACAGCACGTCTACCCTGTTCCATTCCAGATCCTTGCCGGAAAGCGCCTTGAAAAATGGCAGCGGTGTGGAGCCGCCGGATACCACCAGGCTCGCCCTGGGCGCTTCTCTAAGGCGAGCAGCCAGGAACCCGGCGACCGCATCGGCAAGATTCAGGGCCACTTCCTCGGGCGCTTCACCTGAACAGTCGCTGACACCTTCGGGCAAACGAAGATCAGACATCTTCATACCAGCTCCTCCCGTCCCGGGTAATCATGGCGATGGAGGCAACCGGGCCCCAGGTTCCGGCGGCGTAGCGCTTGGGTGGCTCACCGCTGTCTTTCCAGTTCTGGATAACCTGATCTACCCAGCGCCAGGCATATTCCACCTCATCCCGGCGGACAAACAGGTACTGGTTGCCCTTCATCACCTCCCACAGCAGACGCTCGTAGGCGTCGGGAATCCGGTCAGTAGCGAAAGTCTCCGAGAAAGTCAGCTCCAGGGGGCCCTGACGCAGGCGCATGCCCTTGTCGAGGCCCTGGTCCTTGGTGAGGATCCTGAGGGCCATGCCTTCATCCGGCTGCAGACGGATGATGAGCTTGTTGTTCGCCAGGTGCTTCTGGTCCGGATCAAAGATGTAGTGCGGCGCCGGTTTGAAGTGAATAATAATCTGCGACAGTTTCTCGGGCAGGCGTTTGCCGGTGCGGATGTAGAAAGGAACACCCGACCAGCGCCAGTTGTCGATCTCGGCCTTCAGTGCAACAAAGGTTTCGGTGGCACTGCCCTTGTTCGCCCCCTCTTCTTCGAGGTAACCAGGTACCGGTTTGCCGTTGCTGGTGCCGGCCGTGTACTGACCACGCACAACGTAGCTGTCCATCATGTCCGGCGTTACCCGCTTCAATGCCTTGAGCACTTTTACCTTTTCATCGCGAATGCTGTCGGCGGACAGGTCCGAAGGCGGGTCCATGGCAATGAGGCACAACAGCTGCAGCAGATGATTCTGGATCATGTCGCGAATCTGTCCGGCCTTGTCGAAATAACCCCACCGACCCTCAATGCCAACACTCTCAGCCACGGTAATCTCCACGTGGGAGATGTGGTTCTGGTCCCACTGGGAGGCAAACAGGTTATTGGCAAAACGCAGAGCGATCAGGTTCTGAACAGTTTCCTTGCCCAGGTAATGGTCAATCCGGAACAACTGGTTCTCGTTGAAGACCTCACCCAACTCATCGTTGATAACCTTCGACGACTCCAGATCGTGGCCGATCGGTTTCTCTACCACCACCCGCGTTTTCTCGGTACAGCAACTGGCGGAGCGCAGGTTTCGGGCCAGGACGCCATACATGGACGGCGGGGTTGCCATATAAACAATAAGCTCATTGTTCGCGTCATCACGCCACTCGTTGAGCACCCCGAAAGCGTCCGGTTCGTTAAAATCCAGAATCTGGTAATCAACCCGCTTCAGAAAAGACCTGGCCAGTTCGGCATCGAACTCTTCCGGCTTTACATGCTGCTTCAGCTTATCAAACAACTGCTGGCGCACGGTCTCGGTATCCGCCTCTGTGCGGGCAATGGCCAGCACCCGGCTACCGTCGGCCAAGAGGTTGGCGCGCTCCAGCTGGTACAGTGCCGGAAACAATTTTCGCTGGGCAAGGTCACCCAACGCTCCGAATAGCATCAGGTCACAACGGGTATTGATCTTGTTGACCATTGGTTCCTTCTCTCTGGTGGGCAGCCGGTCGCAAAAACTCGATGACAGGCATCAATGTAGTAATTTTAAACAAATAATGACATCCCAAAATCATTTTTCCAAGAAAAAACTGCGTTTCGTGATACTTTTACTACCCCAAAACCGGTAAAAAAGCGGTATAATCACCGCGTTTTCAAGACAACGACCGCCCATGATTCAGGGAGTACCATTGATGGCCGCGAACCAGGCGCACCGTGACGACAATCTGCTTGAGGACATCCAGTCCAGGCTGGAGACCCTTAACAAATCCGAGCGGAAAGTGGCCGAGGCCATTCTCCGCGACCCAAGCGCGGCCACCCGTTACAGCATAGCTGCCCTGGCCAGAGCCGCCGACGTCAGCGAGCCAACGGTTAACCGTTTCTGCCGGGGTTTCTCGGCCACAGGCTTCCCGGATTTCAAGATCCGCCTCGCCCAGAGCATCGCCACCGGCACCCCCTATATCGGCCAGAACGTGGAGCCCGACGACACCGTTGCCGAGTTCGCCGACAAGATCATGCTCAGTACCATTGCCAGCCTGGATAAGGCCCGGCAGGCGCTCGACCCGAAAGCCCTGGCCACTGCGATCGATTATTTGATCCAGGCCAAGCAGATCAACTTCTTTGGCATGGGCGGCTCTGCAGCTGTGGCGATGGACGCCCAGCACAAATTTTTCCGCTTCAATATCCCGGTCATGTCCTACGACGACGCCCTGATGCAGCGCATGGTTGCGGCCGGCGCCAGCGTGGGTGATGTCATCGTGCTTATCTCCTATACAGGCCGCACCCGGGAAACCGTGGATATCGCGCAACTGGCGCGGGCCAATGGCGCTACAGTGATTGGCATCACCAATCCCGACTCCCCCCTGGCAGAAAGTTGCACTGTGGTGCTGGGCGTGACCGCGCCGGAGGACACCGAGGTCTATATGCCAATGTCCTCACGCATCATTCACCTGAGCGTTATCGACATCCTGGCAACCGGCGTAACCCTCAAACGCGGTGCGGACTTCCTCGGGCACCTCAAGAAAATCAAGGAAAGCCTCAAGCCCACCCGCTTCCCGCCCAGCTGAGAACGACTGCAGGAAAGATAGCAAAGCGAATAACAGAGGGGCTCATCCTCCTACGCCCCTCCTCCCCCTGAAAACTCACCCCCCAAATTCTTTGGGGCGGATGATGTACTAACCCCTACGTTACAACACTATGAAATCCGGTTTCCCAATGTCTGATTGGCAGAAGCTGCAATCGCGGGAACCGGAAGCCTGATCCGGCCATTGTCGACCTGAGTTCTCAAACCGGAGATTCCGCTTCCCTGACATAAAGGAGCCTCTAACTGGCCCCGAATCGCCTCTGCGTTCTCTGTGAGCTGCAGATGCAAGACGCGGATCGCAGCCAATGGCCGTAGCCCTTGGCAAGAGCCGCAACACTGCAGCTGCAGCTCTCAGAGAGCGCCCTTCGGGGCTTGCAGAGCGATCGACACTCTGCGTTGCGACTTTTTGAAAGGCACCCAGCCTTACTGCAAAGTCGCGTCTTGATTGTCGATCGCTCTGCAAGCCAGAGGTGGTTCGGGGCCAGTCAGAGGCTCCTCAAAACGACAAAAAGCACAGGACACAGATGATGCAAAATAAAAAGCGCTTTACTGCAAACAAGCTTCCCCTGGCTGCAGCAATCACCGCCGCAGTCCTGGCAACGCCAGCCGTTGCCGTTGACTTCCACGGCTATGCCCGGGCCGGCGTATCCACCAATATTGGCAGCGGTGGCGAGCAAACCTGTTTCGGCAGCGGCTCTACCGGCCACTATGTTGGTCGTCTGGCCGATGAATGCGACACCTACTCCGAGCTGTCACTTGGCGACGAACTGTTCAGCCAGGACGGCAAAACCTTCCGGTTTGATTCCATGCTGGCCTACAGCGCCAACCGCCAGGGTAACGATTACCAGGCTCTGAACGGCTTCAACAACATCAACAGCGTGGATTTTGGCAATCAGGAAACCACGTCGAACGGCTCCGACCCTTACGGCGGTGGTGACATTGCGCTTCGCCAGCTCTACGTCTCCGCCAACAACGTGATTGAATCACTGCCCGGCGCTACCCTCTGGGCCGGTAAGCGCTTCTACAAGCGGAAGGATATCCATCAACTGGATCTGTTTTACGTCAGTAACGCGGGCTATGGCGCCGGTGTCGAGAACATCACCGCAGGCCCCGGCCAACTCTCACTGGCCTACACCAACTCCGATACCAGTGATGGTGACAACTTTGTTCAGAACAACAAAGTCGACGTGCGCTACTCCTTCCCTCTGGCAGGCGGTAACAACCTGGAGCTGATCGGCATCTACGCCATGGCCGACCTGACCGACGCCCAGGAAGACGCCGGCGTTAATGATGAAAACGGCTACTTCTTCACCGCCGAGTTCTCTTCCGGCGTGATGGGCGGCTTCAACAAGTTTGCGGTTCAGTACGGCGCTGACTCCATGGGCTTTGCCCTGGCGGAGAATGCCAGTGGTGGCCGGGTGGACAACGGCAACGTGGCCGGCTACTTCGAATCCAGCTGGCGCGTGCTCAACCACGGTGTCATCAAGCTGGGCAAGGGCTGGGATCTCGGCCACTCCGTTGTCTACGAGCAGGCAGAGTCTCATGACCCATCCGCCAAAGACGGCGAACGCCTGAGCATTGTGGCGCGTCCGATCTACAACTGGTCGCCAGTCATGAGCACCGCAATCGAAGTGGGCTACAGCGATACCGACCGCCCCTGGTTCACCGAATCCCAGGACCTCGGTAAATTCGCGATCGCCCAGCAGTGGCAAGCAGGCCCCGGATACTGGGCGCGCCCGGTTATCCGTGCCTACGCCGCAACCTTCTTTGGTGACGAAGCCGAAGGAGCTCGCGGTGGTGAAGGTGTCGATGGAGATATCCAGATCGGCGCCCAGATCGAAGCCTGGTGGTAAGGCTCTAAAACCCACACTCTCGTTGGACCTCCTCTGGGCCGGCTTTTGCCGGCCCCTTTTTTTGCCTGCTGAACCGTTTCTACTACCCCAGCACCATTCCATCTACGCCCCGAAAAATTGCCCGCCGAAGGATGTTCTTCCGGCTTTATCACGCAACTATGAAACTGACCCGAAAGGGTTCAAAGCCAAACAAAAACAATGGAAAAGGGGATTTCCCATGCCTGAGCAAAAACTGGTTGCAGGCAGCCTGGCACTGGCGTTTTCGCTGGCGCTGGCCGGCTGCAATTCCGGAAGCGACAGCCCTGCGCCGGACGACGGCGCCGGTGGCGGCGGCCAGACCGACATACTGCTGGAGCCGGGTGAGAACGAAGCACTGCTCTATTACAAACGACCTGACGAAAACTACAGCGGCTGGGGCCTGCATCTCTGGAACAACCCCGCAGATGGCTGCGACGGCCTTGCCGAGGGGGTTCCAACAGAATGGAGCAGCCCCCGGTTGCCCGACGGAGTCAGCGACACTTACGGAGCCTGGTACCTGATCCCGATGCGCGAAGCCGGAGAGTGCATGAATTTCATCATGCACAAGGGCGATGAAAAAGATCTGGGCGGCCTTGATCACCGATGGCACTTCGGTTCCCTCGGCGACCGAATCTTTACCCTCAGCGGCAGCCAGGAATTGTCACAAAACCCGATTGAGGCAGAGGCCGTTACCATCGCCGGGGCCAAGGCGCACTGGCTTGATGAAACCACCGTTGTGATCAAGGACGCAGGTAGCCTGGCCCGGGTTGAACTCCGGCACGACCACAAGGCGCAAATCAATGTTACCGAAAGCGAAACGCTCGACGGCGGACAGTCCCTGGCACTCTCGGCAACGTCCCTTGCCCCTGCCCTTGCGGAAAAATTCCCGCACCTGAGTGACTGGCCGGCCTTTGAGGTCCAGGCAGGCAACTCTGACATCAAGGCGGCCCTGAAAGGCCAACTGGTGGCCGCCGGCTTCAACAGCAGTGACGATCTGGTCATGGCGACCGGCGTCCAGATTCCGGGTGTACTGGACGATCTGTTTGCCTATAACGGGGCGCTGGGTGCCGTGGTAAACGGCGCAGACCTGGACTTCGCCGTCTGGGCGCCCACCGCACAGTCTCTGCGTCTGCACGTTTTCGACGATTCAGGCACCCTGCTTCCAGGCTACCCGGTCAGCATGGCTGAAACCGATGGCGTCTGGACCCAAAGCGGAAGTTTTGCGGAACTGGATCAGCAGTTCTACCAGTACGAAGTGACTGTCTACCATCCCAGAACGGGGGCCATCGAAACCACCATGGTTTCAGATCCCTACGCGCTCAGCCTCTCAACCAACGGCCAGTATGCCCAGGTTGTGGATCTCGAGAGTAACCACAAGCCGGCAGGCTGGGATTCTTTATCAACGCCGGCCATGCTGGCTCCAGAGGACGTGGTTGTCTATGAGACCCACATTCGTGATTTCAGCGCCACCGATGAAACCCTGGATCCGGCACTGAGGGGCAAATACCGTGCATTCACCGCACCCGCAGACGGCAGCGTCGACAGTGTCGCGCACCTGAAATCCCTGGCCGATGCCGGTGTCACCCACCTGCACCTGCTTCCCGCTTTCGATATAGCCACCGTCAACGAGGACCCCACCGGGGTGGTCGACATCAATGACGACTTCGGCCGTCTTTGCGATCTGTCCGACGAGGCTGCCAGTGCCCATCAGGCATACTGCGCCAGTGGCAAAACGATTCGTCAGGTGCTGGCCGAATTTGATCCGCTGACCGGCGACGCCCAGGCTCTGTACAACACTTTCCGGGACCTGGACAGCTTCAACTGGGGGTACGACCCGGTACACTTCACCGTTCCAGAGGGCAGCTATGCGTCCGATGCGGACGGCACCCAGCGTATTCTGGAGTTCCGGGAAATGGTGCAGGCGGCTACTGCGCTGGGCCTGAACGTGGTTATGGACGTGGTCTATAACCACACCAACTCCTCGGGGCTTGCCGAAAATTCCGTCCTGGACAAGCTGGTGCCCGGTTACTACCACCGCCAGAATCCGGAAACCGGAGCGGTGGAACAATCCACCTGCTGCGAAAATACCGCTAGCGAACACTTCATGATGGAAAAGCTCATGGTGGACTCACTGGTGACCTGGGCGGACCAGTACAAGATCTCCGGCTTCCGCTTCGACCTCATGGGCCATCATATGCTCAGCAATATGAAAAAAGCCCTGGCAGCAGTGAAGGCGGTTGATCCGGACACCTACTTCTACGGCGAAGCATGGAACTTCGGGGAAGTAGCCAATAACGCCCGGGGCCAGAATGCCATCCAGTCGAATATGGCAGGCACCGGCATCGGCTCTTTCAACGACCGGCTACGGGATGCCGTCCGCGGCGGAGGCCCCTTTGATGGCGGCGATGCCATCCGCGCCAACCAGGGCTTCGGCAATGGGCTCTTCACATTCCCGAACGACCGCAACAGTGGCAGCAAAGACGAGAAAAACCGCCTGCTGCAGGTCAGCGACTGGGTGCGCATCGGTATTGCCGGCAGCCTGAAGGATTTCAGCTTTGAAACGGCCAATGGCGAATTCCTGAGTGGCGCCCAGATCGAGTACAACGGGCAGAATGCCGGCTACACCGACGATCCCCAGGAAATCATCAACTACGTGTCGAAACACGACAACCAGACCCTGTGGGACAACAACCAGTACAAGGCAGATTTTGCCGCGACCACCATGGAGCGGGCACAGATGCAGGTAGTCAGCCTGGCCGTTCCTATCCTCAGCCAGGGCATCCCATTCCTGCATATGGGCTCGGAGTTGCTGCGCTCAAAATCCATGGAACGGGACAGCTACGACTCCGGCGACTGGTATAACGAAGTGGACTTCAGTTACCAGAGCTCTGCCTGGAACCGGGGTCTGCCTCGCCAGGACAAGGACGGCTCGAACTGGGATCTCATCAGCGAAGTGATTCAGTCCGCAGGAGCCGGTGCAGCGCCGACACCTGAAGCGATTGCCTACACCAACGACCAGGTCGGTGAGCTTCTGACCGTGCGCAAAGACAGCCCTCTGTTCCGCCTGCAAACGGCCGAGGCTATCCAGAATCGGCTGCGCTTCCTGAATACTGGCACCGGGCAGATTCCGGGAGTGATCGGTTACAGCTTGCTGGATGACAGCAGTAACGACCTCGCCGATCTGGATGCCACCAACGACGAGATCGTCGTTGTTATCAACGCGAGCAATACCACCCAGACCCTGAGTACGGCGCTGACCGGCACCTTTGCTGTTATGGCGGACACATCACCAACAGCCACTGCAAGCGTATCGGGCGGCAATTTCTCCGTTCCGGCGCTTTCCGTTGGCGTCTTTGCCCGCTGACCGGCGGGTACAAAGACCACCAAACAGCCACTGGACCAGCCGGTGGCTTATACAAAAAGAAGGAGAACACCCATGAACATGAAACTCCATACTCTCGCCCTGGCTTCCGTTCTGGCCGTCACCGGTTGTGCAACGACCGGGGGCGAGCGGGACTACAGTGACTCGCTGTATCTCAGAGGCCAGTTTGCCTGGTGGGATGCTCTACCAGAATACAAAGTGAAGAAAGTCGACAGCGGGCTCTACCGGACTGAAGTGGAACTGAAAGCGGACGGCCAGCCCTACGAATTCAAGTTTGGCGATGCTAACTGGAACAGCGGAACCAACTGCGGCTATCTGTCGGAGGCCGACGACAAGGTGGTTGAGCTCGACAAGCCGGTAAACGCCAACTGTTCCGCCGTGTTCGAGAACTTCCGTTTCACACCACCGGAGTCAGCCGTGTACGGCTTCTACTTTGACACCTCCGGAGAAGTGCCACGGGTCTATATCAAGAAGGCCGAATAACAGAAAAGCCCGGGCATGCGCTCCGGGCTTTCATATCTTCTCGCGGGGCGCCATTCGGCGCCCTTTTTTCATAGGGCGGATATCAGGGTCTCTCGACTTCCGCCCGGTTCCTCAGGAACTGCTGGTAGGCGGCGTATTCACGCTGCCCTTCGAGCGATGCCAGGAACTCACGGAGCTGGTTCAGCTCAGTGCTTTCTTCGGCCACCTGGCCGTCGGTGACCTCGTCCAACGCGATCACAGCAGCTGAATTGGCCGTAACAGCCCTTCCGAAACGAGTGCCGTCTGCAGGACGGGGCAGGGAGAACACCTGCTCAAGAATGGCCGGCCCAACATCCGAGGAATTTCTGGCCAGGCCTTCATAACTCGACCATTCACCAACGCCCTCAGGGCTCTCGCCAGCTTCAAGATCGGCGATGATTGTCTCAGCCCTTTTAGCAAGAGCTTCCCGTGTCTTGCGCTGCTCAAGTGTGGCACGAATCTGATCGCGAACCTCGTCCAGCGGCAGTTGCTCAGCCGGGTGGTAGTCACGAACCCGCGCGACAACAGATACGTTGTCACCCACATCAATCAACTCGGTATTGTAGCCAGCCTCCAGGACGTCCTCGGAGAACAGTTGCCGAACCAGACCGGCATGATCAAACGGAGCCTGGCCACCGTCACGGGTAATGCCCGTGGCCTCACGCACCTCCAGACCAAGCTCTTCCGCCGGGGCGGCCAGATCATCGGCTGCATACGCCGAGTCGGCAAGCTCGGCACGAACCTCCGCAAAACGCTCCCTGGCCTTTTCGCGAGCCAGTTCACGACGCAGTTGCTCTTCCATTTGGGCCAGAGACGGCACCTCCGATTCCCTCACACCTTCCAGACGGATCAGATGAACGCCGAAGGACGTACGAACCGGCTCGGAAACCTCCCCTTCCTCGAGGGCGAACAACGCCTCCTCGAAGGCCTCAGCATAGATACCGCGGCCGGCGTAACCCAGATCGCCGCCCTCTTCGGCCGAGACCGTATCAATGGAATATTCCCGGGCCAGGTCGGCAAAGGACTCTCCGGCTGCCAGACGCTCCTGGATGGTGGCCATGGTTTCGTCCGCGTCACTGCCCTCTTCGATCAGGATATGGGAGGCGCGGCGCTCCTCACTGGCCAGATCAGCCGATCGCTGCTCGTAATAAGCCTGAAGCTCGGCATCGTCAATTTCAATGTTCTCGGCGAGGGCACCTTGCGACAGCGTGATGTAGGCGGCATCGACCCGCTCCGGCTGCTGGAAGGCCCCTGAATTCTCTTCATAGAAGGCTTCGACGTCCGCCTCAGTAACCGAGACGGTATCCGCCACCGCGCTGACGGGAATATCCAGTACCCGGAAGCTCCGGGTCTGGTTCTGGATCTGCAGCAGCTGCTCGGCGTTTTCATCCGCCACCAGGCCACTCTGGACGATACCTGCACGAATCTGGTTAACCACATACTGCTTGCGCATGGCTTCGCGGAACTCGCCAACGCCCATGCCCATGTTCCGCACCGTGGAAACGAACCGGTCACGATTAAACTGACCATCCACCTGGAACTGAGGCATCTGGGTAATCAGCGCATCGATATCGGCATCATTGAGCTCCAGGCCCTGGGCACTGGCATCCTGTATCAGGACCTGCTCCTGGATCAGGGAATCCAGCACGTCGGTCCGGATCTGGTCTTCGTTGAGCATGGAAGGATCGGGTGTTTCCATCCGGGACAGCCTGCGCTGACTCTCCATCTGGACGACGCGGAGAAATTCCCGTTCGGTAATATCCTCGCCGTTGACCGTTGCCACCTCAGGCTCGCCGGAGAAGCCGCCGACAATGGCGTCCATTCCCCAAATGGATAGCGACACGATCAAAAGACCAATGATGATCTTGGCAATCGTGCCCTGGGCATTGTTCCGAATATCTTGAAGCATGTTTCTCCCGGATCCCTGTTCAAGGTCGTGCAGTGTTATTCGTTTCAGCGCGTTGTGACGGGCGGACCTAACGTAAAAAGGCGCACCCGGTTTGGAATGCGCCTTGAATTCTTCTTGGGTGACTCCCTGTGACAGGAGCCACCAGAGAAAGAACCGTTACTTAACGGCGTCTTTCAGGGCCTTGCCTGCTTTGAACCCAGGCACTTTGGAGGCCGGAATCTTGATCTCGGCACCAGTCTGCGGGTTACGACCGGTACGAGCAGCACGCTCTTTAACGGAGAAGGTACCAAAACCGATCAGAGTTACCTGATCGCCTTTTTTCAGGGCACCGGTGATGGAGTTGGTCATTGCGTCCAGAGCACGGCCAGCGGCGGCTTTGGAAATATCTGCGGACTCTGCAATTGCATCGATAAGTTCGGACTTGTTCACACTAAACCCCTTCGATTTCAGGTTGAAGATGTTATAGGTTGGTTTGTTTTTTCTCGGACGTTCTCGACTATCGCATAAGCGGTCAGAGAATTCCATTCTTCAGTTTTCTTATTCCTTTCGGCTTTATACCGGCATTCGGAATAGGCACTTACTGCGCGGGAGCCCTTGGTATTGGCTGCTTCACGGCGAAACAGTTATACCAATGGGCTCTCAGGCATGTCAACAACTCATCAAGGCTTTAATGTGTATTTATGCGCTCTGACGCGTCGCCTTCTTCATCGCGGGGCTTCCCGGATCCGGTTTCCGGAGATGAATCCTGGGTCCTCGGCTCGGGTGGATACGCCAGTGCAATATCCAGCACTTCGTCTATCCACTTCACCGGGCGAATCTCCAGTGACTCCTTGATGTTCTCCGGTATCTCTTTGAGATCCCTGACATTCTCATCCGGGATAATGACCGTCTTGATGCCACCACGGTGTGCTGCCAGCAGCTTTTCCTTCAAGCCTCCGATGGCGAGGACGCGCCCACGCAGGGTAATCTCACCGGTCATGGCAACCTCGGCGCGAACCGGAATCTTGGTCAGTGAAGAAACCAGCGCCGTGCACATGCCGATACCGGCACTCGGACCGTCTTTCGGGGTTGCACCTTCCGGTACGTGGACGTGCAGATCATGTTTCTCGTGGAAATCATCCGCAATCCCCAGACCGGGTGCACGGCTGCGTACCACCGTTAGCGCCGTCTGGATGGACTCCTGCATCACATCACCCAGTGAACCGGTCTTGACTACCCGGCCCTTGCCCGGTGTGAGCGCGCATTCAATGTGTAGCAGCTCGCCGCCTACTTGCGTCCATGCCAGGCCGGTGACCTGACCAATCTCGTTCTTTTCCTCGGCCAGGCCGTACTTGAACTTCTTGACCCCCGAGTAATCTTCGAGCATGTCCTGACTCAGAGTCACAGACGCCTTCTCACCACTCTCCACGTGGTCTCGAACCACCTTACGGCAGATCTTCGCGATCTCGCGCTCGAGGCCGCGCACACCGGCTTCACGGGTGTAGTAGCGAATCAGGTCCCGGAGGGTATCTTCCGGCAGCTTCAGCTCGTCCTTGCGCAGTCCATTGGCTTTGATCTGCTTGGGCAACAGATACCGCAGGGCAATGTTGACCTTCTCGTCCTCGGTATATCCGGGGATCCGGATGATTTCCATCCGGTCCAGCAGCGCCGGCGGAATGTCCATGGAGTTGGAGGTGCACACGAACATCACATCGGAGAGATCGTAATCCACCTCAAGATAGTGGTCGTTGAACGTGTGATTCTGCTCCGGATCCAGGACCTCAAGCAGCGCCGATGCCGGATCACCGCGGTGATCCATGCCCATCTTGTCGATTTCATCGAACAGGAACAGCGGGTTTTTCACGCCTACCTTGGACAGCTTCTGCAGAAGCTTGCCCGGCAGCGCACCGATGTAGGTTTTCCGGTGACCACGGATCTCGGCTTCATCACGAACACCACCGAGGGCCATACGGGTGTATTTCCGGTTGGTAGCGCGGGCGATGGACTGCCCGAGAGAGGTTTTACCAACGCCAGGAGGCCCCACCAGGCAAAGAACCGGGCCTTTGACCTTCTTCACACGGCTCTGAACCGCAAGGTACTCCAGAATACGTTTCTTGACCTCATCCAGGCCGTAATGGTCCCTGTCGAGGATTTCGCGGGCTTTCTCGATGTCGTGACGAACACGGCTGCGCTTCTTCCAGGGAATGGCCAGCATCCAGTCAATGTAGCCACGCACGACGGTCGCCTCAGCAGACATCGGCGACATCATCTTGAGCTTGTTCAGTTCCGTCTCGGTCTTCTTGCGGGCTTCTTCAGGCAGTCCGGCTTCCTCCAGCTTCTGTTCAAGCTCCTCGAAGTCGTTGTTGCCTTCCCCCAGGTTACCCATTTCCTTCTGGATAGCCTTCATCTGTTCGTTCAGGTAATACTCGCGCTGGCTACGCTCCATCTGTTTCTTAACGCGGCCACGAATACGCTTTTCGACCTCAATCAGGTCGATTTCACCATCGAGCTTACCCAGCAACAGGTCCACGCGCTTGCGGATATCCAGCGCTTCGAGAATCTCCTGCTTTTCGGGAATGCGCATTTCCAGATGAGCGGCCATGGTGTCGGCCAAGCGCTCCAGCTCCTCAATGCCAGTGAGGGCATTGGAGACTTCGGAAGGCACCTTCTTGGACAGCTTTACGTACTTCTCGAACTCGTCCATGAGCGTCTTGACGAGCACTTCCTGCTCACGCTCTGGCAGCCCTTCTTCATCCATAAGGACCGCACCACCGGACAGATATTCGCCCTCGGTGATATCGCTGATGGTGGCACGGGCATTACCCTCCACGAGCACCTTGACGGTGCCATCGGGCAGACGGAGCATTTGCAGCACCGTGGCCAGGGTGCCCATCTCGAACACATCCTTGGGACCGGGCTCATCGGTGGAAGCGTCTTTCTGGGCAACCAGGAGGATTTCCTTGCTTCCTTCCATTGCGGCTTCCAGAGCCTGAATGGATTTTTCTCGGCCCACAAACAACGGGACCACCATGTGCGGGAACACCACTACGTCACGCAGCGGAAGCAGCGGGTACTCTTGCACGGCATTTTCGGGTATACGGGTCATTGGGAATCCTCTGACGGTATTTCTTTCAGCATATCACCCTTCATTGGGGCGCCCGCAAAAATTGCAATATTTTTACCAAACGAAACAGGGCAGGAATATCGGGATACAAAACGCGAAAAGGGGCGTCGCCGCCCCTTTTCAATTCAACCGCTGAACCACGTTCAATCTTCGGGCACAGCCTTGGCGTGATCACTGCTCGCGTAGATCTTGAAGGGCTCGGAATCCCCGCTGATTACGCTCTCGTCGATCACAACCTTGGTCACGTCATGCTCAGAGGGAATCTGGTACATGGTGTCCAACAGCGTGGCTTCCATGATGGAACGCAAACCCCGGGCGCCGGTCTTGCGCTCCATGGCCTTCCGGGCAACCGCCCGCAACGCGTCTTCACGGAAATCAAGCTCAACCCCTTCCATGTCAAACAGTTTCTGATACTGCTTGGTCAGGGAGTTCTTGGGCTCGGTCAAGATCTGTACCAGTGCTTCCTCATCCAGCTCGTTGAGGGTTGCCACTACCGGCAAACGACCCACGAACTCCGGAATCAGGCCGTATTTCACCAGATCCTCTGTCTCCACATCCTTGATGACATCGCCGGTGTTCTTGGCGTCGTCCTGGCTGGCTACCGAAGCGGAGAAACCGATGCTGTTCTTTTCGGTACGCTCGCGAATAACCTTGTCGAGGCCGGCAAAGGCACCGCCACAGATAAACAGCATATTGCCGGTATCCACCTGCAGGAACTCCTGCTGCGGGTGCTTACGGCCACCCTGCGGCGGAACCGAGGCAACGGTGCCTTCAATCAGCTTCAGCAGCGCCTGCTGAACGCCCTCACCGGAAACGTCCCGGGTAATGGAGGGGTTGTCAGACTTGCGCGAAATCTTGTCGATTTCATCGATATAGACGATGCCCCGCTGGGCCTTGTCGACATCGTAATCGCACTTCTGCAGAAGCTTCTGAATGATGTTCTCGACATCCTCACCCACGTAACCAGCTTCGGTCAGCGTGGTGGCATCGGCAATGGTAAAGGGTACGTTCAGCATCCGCGCCAGGGTCTCTGCCAGCAGTGTTTTACCGCTACCAGTCGGACCGATCAGCAGGATGTTACTCTTGCCCAGCTCAACATCACCCTTGCCCTCACCATACCGAAGGCGCTTGTAATGGTTGTAGACCGCAACCGACAGCACCACCTTGGCGCGATCCTGACCAATGACGTATTCATCGAGGGTATTGCGGATCTCGGCCGGTGTAGGAAGGCGATCGCTCGGCTCGTCCTGTGCACTTTCCTGAATTTCTTCCCGGATTATGTCGTTGCACAGGTCGACGCACTCGTCGCAGATGAACACCGAGGGCCCTGCAATGAGCTTTCGGACTTCATGCTGGCTCTTTCCACAAAACGAGCAGTAGAGCAACTTGCCGTTATCGTCGCCTCTGCCGTTTCTTTCATCTGCCATTGAAATACCTCTGATCTCGTTTTGCCGGCCTCACTGCCTGATACGCCGGCCAAGTATGATGCGATTACTTCCAGTATTATTTATTCGGTACGCGCTTATCAAGTATTGAATCAATCAGCCCATACTCTTTCGCCTGGCCCGGATCCATGAAGTTGTCACGGTCGGTATCTTTGGCGATCGTCTCCAGGTCCTGACCGGTGTGATGCGCCAGGATGGAATTCAGGGTGTGCCGGATCTTCAGAATTTCACGGGTGTGAATCTCGATATCCGTCGCCTGCCCCTGATAACCACCCAGCGGCTGATGAATCATAACGCGGGAGTTGGGCAGACAGGCCCGCTTCCCGGCGGCACCGCCGGCGAGCAGGAATGCGCCCATGCTGGCCGCTTGGCCGACACACAGGGTCGCAACATCCGGCTTGATAAACTGCATGGTGTCGTAGATGGACATGCCTGCCGTTACCGAACCGCCCGGGCTGTTGATATAAAGATGAATGTCTTTGTCCGGATTTTCAGATTCCAGAAACAGGAGCTGGGCCACGATCAGGTTCGCCATGTGGTCCTCGACCGGGCCCACCAGGAAGATCACCCGCTCTTTGAGCAACCGGGAAAAAATGTCGAACGACCGCTCACCACGTGCTGTCTGCTCGATAACAATCGGTACCAGTCCGGAATTGGTAACCATTGCGGGACCATCAATTGGTTTCTGCGTCATGATGCGCCTGAACTCCTTATGGACAATGGGTCGTGGACTCGCGCCACGGCAGTTTCAATAATGTTGCACCCCATACTTTGCCAGCAGCGGCCCCAGATGAAAACAGCCGGACATGCCGGCTGTTCTCGGGGTCGGCCTTAGGGACCGGCTTCTGCTCCGGTCCCGGGCAAAATCAGCGCTGGGGCTGACCGGCCTGAATGGCCTCTTCGTACTTGACCTTCTTCTCTTTGACCTGAGCCTGCTCCAGCACATGGTCAACAACCGCATCTTCCAGAACTGAAGACTCAATCTGTGACTTCTGCTCCGGGTTGCTGTTGAAGTGCGCAACGACTTCATCAGGCTGTTCATACGTAGACGCGATCTCCTGGATCTTTTCGTCTACCTTCACAGGGTCAGCCTTCAGGTCATTTTTCTTGACCACTTCCTGGAACAGCAGACCAGTCTTCACGCGGCGCTCAGCCTGCTCCTGGAAAATTTCCTTCGGCAGCTGCTGCGGATCAATCTGGCCGCCGAAACGCTGTACGGCGTCCTGGCGAAGGCGATCAATTTCCTGGTCAACCAGCGCAGCGGGGATATCCAGTTCAGTGGTTTCCAGCAGCCCGTCGACGACGTCGTTCTTGACCTTGTTGGAAACCGCCTGCTTGAGCTCACGCTCCATGTTCTTTTTGACTTCTTCTCGGAAGGTCGCTTCGTCCTCGGCATCGATACCGAACTTCTTGAAAAATTCGGTGTCGAGTTCCGGCAGCTGCGGCTCTTCAACCTTGTGAATCTTGATCTCGAACTTGGCCGGCTTACCCGCCAGGTCCTCGTTGTGGTAATCCTCCGGGAAAGTGACTTCGATTTCCATGTCTTCGCCGGCCTTACCACCAACGATGGCCTTCTCGAAGCCCGGAATCATCTGATCGGAACCCAGAGTCAGACGGTGACCTTCGGCCGCGCCGCCTTCAAACTCTTCACCATCAATGAAGCCCTTGAAATCAATGGTCAGCACGTCCTTGTTCTTGGACTTGCGCTTAACTTCTTTCATGGTGGCCTGCTGACGGCGCAGGTTGTCGATCATGTTATCGACATCTTTGTCGCCGATCTCGGAGGTCAGCTTCTCGACAGAGATCTTGCTCAGATCGCCCAGCTCGATTTCCGGAAGCACTTCAAAAATGGCCACGAACTCGAGGTCCTTGCCTTCTTCCATGGTCTTGGGCTCAAACTTCGGCCAGCCTGCCGGATTGATATCCTGCTCCTGCAGTGCCTTGATGTAGTTGTCGCGCATTACCTCGCCGACAATCTCCTGGCGAACGCTTTCACCGAAACGACGCTTGACCACGCTCATGGGCACCTTACCCGGACGGAAACCGTTAAGACGCACGGTACGCGCGGTTTCCTGCAGGCGTTTCTGGACCGCCTGGTCGATTTCCTGGGCGGGCACACCAATCGTCATGCGACGCTCGATGTTGGAGGTCGTTTCAACAGACACTTGCATGGAAGATCCTCAAATTACAGGTTCGGTATGTGAATGAAATTAAAAGCAAAAGTCCGTTTTCTGGCAAATCCCCGAAAAAGGACCGAAAATTAAAAGCAGGTAGTTTATCATGCTTTACCCCACCGAGAGAATCATCTGTCTCCGGCTGTTTCAGGGAGCGCAGCCACGTCCTGAGTGTCATCAGGTAGAAAGAGTTGGGGACTAATATTGAAAAAGAAAGGGGCTGCGCAAGAGAATGCCCGATAAGTTTCTGGCCAGCCTGCTCAACACCCATAAAAAAACCCTCTCAGGCATTCTGAGAGGGTTTTTTAGTGTTGGTACCTCGGGAGGGACTTGAACCCCCACGCCTTTCGGCAACAGGACCTAAACCTATCGTGTCTACCAATTCCACCACCGAGGCATACTAACGAAATTCTAGACTCGTAACTGGACATACTCAA
>Ga0102928_1000390_pt1 | contig 28017 bp, 28 predicted proteins | sample SalPonR1_B_D1_MG_FD_78504 | JGI IMG/M metagenome (GOLD analysis project Ga0102928, IMG submission 78504) | Salt pond soil microbial communities from South San Francisco under conditions of wetland restoration - Salt Pond MetaG R1_B_D1_MG | ecosystem: Environmental > Aquatic > Marine > Intertidal...
ATCAACTTTATAGACGAAAAATTTTTTTTAGGCAAAAAAACGGTTTTATTTAGACATAATATATTGATTATTAAATAAGTAATTAATTTAAAATATATTTATTAAACGCCTAAGTCAATAATTAATTTCAGTCTTATCAATGAAATTTCAAAAATTAATGTTTTTCATTTCCCGGACAAACATATTTGTCAATCATATAATCCGTCATCGGTTTTAGGGTTTTCCCTGTTTCTGGATGAAGACCTAAAGTTGTAAAAAACTGAAGCTCTTTTTCAATATTTTTTCCATACCATACTTGAACTTTCCCTTTTTTATCAAAGAATTTAGTATTACAATCTACTTCTATTTCTCTAAAATTCTCAATCCTGTTTTTGTTATATAGTTTTAGCTCCCCTAATTTATATTTTTTGGGATCAAAATTCACTTCAACATATTTATCATTTTTCCATACCATCCAACGTTGTTGATTTACTGAATAAATCAAAATTGTAATTAGAACTAGAACTACAGCACTAATTGCTATCAGAATAAATTTACTTTTTTGTATTGTATAAAAATCCTTTGATTTTTTTTCGGAGTTTTCAATTAAATCATTGGCTTTTTTAAAACCTTCAAAGCTATCGTATCCTAAACATGAACACATAGCTTGAACAACTTTAGGCTGTTTAATAAGTATTTCTTCATTTTCATTTCCTTTTGATGCCTTATAATAATTGTAAAGACTTTTCTCACCAAAAGGTATTTTTTGAGTTTCCAGAATATAATCAGATAATATTTTTGAAGCTGAAGTGATAGAAGGCTCGATTCCTGTCGCTTTTTTTTCTTTACTAATTACTTCTTCAAATGTTTTTATAATTAACAATCGGTGCATTTGCTTAATATTTAAAGGTCAAAACTTTAGAAAAATAAAGGAATTTTTTTTCTTTCATATTTCCAAATTGTTTCTATCCAATTTCCATCTATTAAGCCCTAAAGTTAGTTCATTTGTTTCAAAATTGACCAAGGCCTTACTCGCAAAAAATATTGCGTTTTCAATTTTAAAGGAGGTGCTAGGTATAAAGGAGTAACTATCGGGAAGTAATTATGACTTAATACCAATTGCACTTCATACTTCCCAGTATGGTAAAAAATCACCCTGCTTAAGTCTAGTGGCACTCAGTTAATGAAAGCTGAATATCCATTTCGGCGAGCCACACCCATGTCTAATTTTAAATAAAATAAAATGAAAAAAATAACTTTAATCATATTTACAGTAGTCCTAAATTCAGCATTATTGTCATGTGAACCCGAAAAAAGCGTACAGGAATTAATTAATGAATCAACAATTGAAGAATGTTGTGGAAATGGCAGCGAAATACCACCACCGCCACCACCTGATGATCCTGAAAAAAGTACTGGTAATTAATATTAATTTTTTAAATTAGGGGAATGAAATTGACCATAACTTCATTCTCCTTTTTTTTATTATTAATTTATCCAAGTATTGCTCAAAATCAAGTTGATAGCTTAAGCCATTATTCAGATTTAGCTTTAAGACCTCAAAGTGCTTCAGACCTATCAAAGGCCTATTCATATTTTGATTCTAGGTATAATACCTCAATAAAAAAAGGCAATATCCTTTCTGCTGTTAATACACTCTATTACAAATCAAGCATTTTTTTTAAAAATGGAGAATATTATTTAGCTGAAGAAACAGCAGTAACGGCACTAAAGCATTTGGATAAATTAGAAAAAACGGATTATGTGAAAGCTGTTAAATTAAGTTTTAATAATCTTCTTGGTTTAATTTACACAGAACAGAACAATAAGGAAAAAGCAATTGAATTGTATGAAAATACACTAGGTAGTGTTAATAATGCTTTGGATAGCGCAAAAGTATATAATAATATTTCTATCCTTTATGAAAAGTTTGAAGACATTAGCAATGCAAAAAAAGAAATATTAAAGGCTTTCAAATTAATCCCAAATATTTCAGATACATTAACAATAGCTGTCATTTTAGACAATTATGGAATATATGAGTCTGACTTTGATAAAGAACATGGTCTTAAACTATTGAAAAAAGCGTTACATCTCAGAAAAAAATTGAGCGACACCGCTACATTATACACCAGTTTCTTTCACCTATCTCAGTACTATCAGAAAACCGATAGCCTAAAAAAAGCAAAAGAATATGCCATAAAGGCTTTAGATCTGGCAAAGGTTCTAAATTCTGAATCTTATAAAAATAATGCTTTAGGGCAGCTTACAATTCTGTCTGAAGATACCTATGCCATGGCCTATAAAAAATTAAATGACAGTTTGTATAAAGCTGAAAAAGAAATAAAAAATAAATTTGCGCTTGTAAAATATGACTATTCGAAATTTGAAAGGGCTGCCATTAAAAACAAACTAAAAGCTGAGCAAGAAAGAACATCAAAATTGGTCTTTATTTTTATTGCTGCATTAATTGCCATAATTTCAATTTCAATATTTTTTGTTGTGAAATCAAAACATAAAAAAGATAAGTTACAGCAGGTTTTCAACACAGAGGCCAGAATTTCAAGAAGAATTCATGATGAAGTAGCTAATGGTATGTATAATGTTATGGTAAGACTCCAGGATAATAAAAATGCTAACAATTTGGTCATTAATGATCTAGAGGAATTATATTTTAAAACAAGAGATATTTCAAAAGATAATAGCTTATTAGATCTAGATGGTGATTACAAGAATTATTTAAACGATATGTTATTTAGTTTTATGAATAATAAAACAACAGTGGTTACTAAAAACATCAATGATATTGAATGGGAAAAAATACCAGAGCTTTCAAGACAAACCATTTACAGAGTCCTTCAAGAACTAATGGTTAACATGAAAAAACATAGTAATGCTTCACTTGTATTTATCAAATTTATTCAAAAGGCTAAAAATTTATATATCGAGTATAGTGATAATGGCACAGGATGCCATATCGAAAAAAAAAGTGGGCTTGTAAATATGGAAACCCGTATAAATACTTTAAATGGAAACATTACTTTTGAATCTAAACCCAATAAAGGGTTTAAAGTGAGAATTAAAGTATAAACTATAAACTATGTTTTCTAGGGTAATAGTTGCAGATGATTTAGAATCTATAAATGAGGGTGTATTAAGCGTTACTAATAGTTTGAATGTAGGTCATATTTCAAAAGTTCAATACTGTGATGAAGCCTATATTAAAATAAAAAGGGCAATTTTTGATGGTAATCCTTACGAACTTCTAATTACCGACTTATCGTTTAAAAAAGATGATAGAATAACCAAACTTGAATCAGGTGAGTCACTTATTGAAAGGCTACGCAAGGAAGATACAGATGTTAAAATAATAGTGTATTCTATTGAAGATAGATTACAGAAAGTTAGAACACTATTTAAAAAACATAAAATTGATGCTTACGTATGTAAGGGAAGAAAAGGATTGATTGAATTAGAAACAGCTATAAATCAAGTAAGTTCAAACTCTCAATTTATTTCGCCCTCAGTAGCAAATGCATTAAGCAAAAGTGTTGATTTGGAAATTACCGACTATGACATAGAATTGCTTAAACAATTATCATATGGTAAATCTAAATTGGATATAAGCAAAATATTTAAGGTTAAGAAAATTACACCAAATGGTGTAAGTTCCATAGAAAAAAGACAAAATAGATTACAAATACAATTCAATGCTAGTAATGCTCTACAACTGATTAGTATTGTGAAAGACTTAGGAGTCATTTAATTTTTTCAGATAGTTTATCTTTTCTAAAAACGGTCTTTTTCAACATTTGTAGAATTTAATTCATTATCAGAAATTCATATACCGGTTTATTTCTAGAATTTCAATTATTTAATCAGAGTTTGTTTACGATTATACAACAACCATACGGATATCCGTAAGGAATCGTCTTATCATGTCTGTATTTTTGAAAATGAAATTACGGGGTTCGAAATTCATAATTGAGGTCGCGGTAATACTGAAAAATCATCTATAAAATGAAAGTTTTTATAATCAATAATTGTCGAAAATAGCCGAACATCGACTAAAATAAAAGTAGGCATTAACATAAAATCATTCAAAATAAACAAAAGATTATCAATTATTTACGACGAGTTGTGCATCTATCTTTACAGGGGCAAAGAGAAATGTATTATTTGAATCTGATCCATCTGGAGCTAAAGTTTTCGTTAATGGGTTTGAAAAAGGCACAACCCCCGTCCAAATTAAAGTCAAAGCAGATGATAGAGTAGACTTTAGACTAGACGACTATCGAGAAAGAGTGGTGGTAATGGATTCAAAGTTTAATTTAGTTGCAATTCTTAATGGATTTAGTATTATTGGTTGGGTTGTGGATGCTATAACCGGATCTATTAAAAGAGTTGATACAAAATACGTAAAAGTAACACTTGAGAAAGAAGATAAAACGGCTTTTATTAATTTTATGGAGAACGGGAATATTCATAAAGTGAATATTGATGAAGAAAATAAGGTAATTGAAACCACCATAGTCTTGCAAGACTAAGATAGGCTATAATTGACCACATAAATAACGGCTTTAATTCCTTCTCGGGATTTCAAGTCGTTATTCATTAAAATATTGATTTAAAAAAAATGAGAGAAATATGAACGAATAAATCAATCAATCTTTACAAACATTTAATTTATAAAAGTTTTTGGCATAGAATTTAGGTAAGGCCAGGTCTTTTTGTTAATTCTCAAAATAATTTTAGATAATGGAATGCCAGGAATTATTCATTTTAATAGTAATCTTAATCATAATAGTTGCTATTTTGTTTATCAAAGTCTCCAGATTAGAAAATGAAATATTTAAGAAAAAAACAGGAGATAATTGAATCCAACATCATATTCACATTAGCCTAATTGAGAAAGTGAATTAGTTAATTAAAAATATTATGTGTATTTCAAACAAATGTAGCCCAATTCTGAAATTTCAGTTCAAATGCTTTGTAGTCTTGTATTAATAATCTTAGATTTAACATCTTAATATTTTTCTATGAAATCTTTACCTTTTCTCAGTTTTATTCTTTTGGTTTTTATGTTCGGTTGTAAGACAGACAGGGATGAAAGATTGAAAGATTTAAAAGATTACTCTTGTTTTATAGGGGCTAAAACAATTAGCACAAAAAAATAAATTTGTTGAAGAGAATATTCAAAGAGAATTTTTTTTAATGGTGGAAAAAAATTGTCAATCAATAAAATTAGTGAGGATCCTAAAATTTTAAAATCGAAAATTAATAGAAACGGATTTAATCAAGGTAAGATTGGTAATAGTAATTTAAATAAGATGTTTCAATTAGCTTTGTTCAAGGCAATAGGCGATACAATTTCAATATTAATTTCAGATGGTATTTACGATGTAGGAGGCTATGATCTATTGAAGCTTTTATGATGAAAGTAAAGATACCGAAGAAAAATTTACAAAGGTTTTAAGTAAAAATTCTCCTTCAGGTAGGCGTTCTAAAAACAAAGCGATTGAGCGTTTTAATGAGATGTGTGATAAATGGAGCAAGTATTAATCTAGTTTTACCAAGAAAAAACGAGACTTAAGGACTCAGTATTACTTTACATTCTACGAATATGATTATAGAATGCGAAACATGATCTATACTACCAACTGGATAGAAAGACTTAATAGAGATTTTAGAAGAACAACCAGAATGAGAGGAGCGCTACCAAATGTAGATGCTGCACTATTATTACTGGGAGGAGTTGCTATGGATAAATTCTGTTACAACAGAAAAGTACCAAAATTAGATTATGAAAATAATAAATTTAATTGGGAAGATTAAAAAAGGATTGAGCTAAAGGGCTAGGAAAAGTTATTTCAGAAATTTTTTTTGGCCCTTTTAGAGGGTCCAAAAAATTTCAGAATAACTTTTAATCGAAAGTAAATGTATAAATTAAACTAAAATCAATAAATTGACTTAGGCACTTAAGTATCAACTAATATTTAAGTATAATCTCTAATATACTCTACTGTTATAGAGAAACTTACGTCAGTTCGAGTGTTTTTGCATATGACGATAGAAATGTGCAAAAATTTATCGAGAACCATCATGAGTTGGTCTCGATACATCCTGACAGTATTTTATTGATTATTAATATGATATAAGAATATGTTGAATAAAGTGTTTTTATTAGTAAAGTACCTAGGTCAATCAATAAATTTGGAATATCAAATAAAGAAATTACACACTTTTTGGGATACTACCTACAAAAGCTATACAGCTTTTGACACTCATCAAAAATACAAAAACCACACTTTATCAAGTGTGGCTTTGTGCTTGTCGTGACCTCGACAGGATTCAAACCTGTAACCTTCTGAGCCGTAATCAGATGCGCTATTCAGTTGCGCCACGAGGCCTGATTTAGTCATTAGTAATTAGCTTTTAAATATGTCTAATACTTAAATTAAAAGTTTATCAAATAAAAGCTAACAGCTAACAGCTAAAAGCTACCAGCTAACAACTACCAGCTAACAGCTACCAGCTAACAGCTACCAGCTAACAACCAAAATTCAATATGCAAATATATTTGATTTATAGCTCATGACAAAATACTCCGGTCAATTATCTCTAGATCATTTTGAATATTTGAGATTCTTCATCAAAACGTATTAAATCCTTGGGAAAAAGACCCTTAAGTACACCGCTTTCTATAAGCGTTTTGGGTTTGTCCTGGATGACACTTTGGTCTTTTATTAGTATCAATGAATCGCACAACTGTAAGGCTAAGTTGATTTCATGGGTGGCAAATACTATTGATTTATGGGCTTCTTTACTGATCTTCTTCAAAAGTTTTAAGACCATTGCCTTGTGATACATGTCTAAGTGTGAGGTTGGTTCATCCAAAATAATAATTTTTGTATCCTGAGCTATGGCTCGTGCTATGAGGACTTTCTGCAACTGTCCGTCACTTAGTGCGATACAAGGTTTTTCTTTGAGTTGGTATAAGTCAACTTGTTTTAAAGATTTTATGATGTGCGACTTATCCCGGTGTTTATTTATGCCTAACCAATTGGTGTAGGGTTGTCTTCCTAAAGCTACAAAATCCATTACACTAATGTTTTGAGGAATAGGTTGTTTTGTAAGTACCAAACTTAATTCTTGAGCTATTGTTTTGGGGCTAAAACTATGCAATGGCTTGTCATGTAAATAAATGTCTCCTTTTTGTAGTGGCAATACTCCACTTAGGCTTTTGATTAGTGTAGATTTACCTGAACCATTGACCCCAATTACCGCTATGAGTCCGGCAGATGGTATTTGTATATCTACAGATTTTGCTATTTCTACCTCTGGTCTGGAATACCCGATGCTGATATTTTTGGTTTCTAGTCGCATACTTAAAAGTTCAATTGTCTGGATTTCATGATTAACCAAATTACAACGGGCGCACCAAGAAATGATGTTACAGCGTTTATTGGAAGCGTATAATCACTGCCTGGTAATTGGGAGATGCTATCGCAGATGAGCATGATAAAAGCTCCTCCAAAGCAAACTGCAGGAATCATAACCAAGTGTTGGTTTGTTTTTATAACAAGCCTCATGAGGTGTGGAATTGCCAAACCTACAAAAGCAATTGGTCCGGCAAAAGCTGTAATGCTCCCGGTTAAAATACAGGTGGCTATAACAGTAAGGTACCTTAAAAATTTGATATTTACGCCTAAGCTTTTCGCATAAGATTCACCTATGAGTAACGCATCCAGGGGCTTGATTAAAAATAAACACAGGGCAAGTCCAATTCCCCAAAACACAGCTAATATACAAACTTCAACCCAGCTTAAATCGCCTAAGCTGCCCAAAGACCAAAAGACAAATTGCTGTAATTCATCTGATGTACTAAAATAAGAGAGCACATTGACAACAGCACCGGTTAGACTGGCAAACATTAAGCCTATGATTAATAATGCCATACTGTCTTTTATTTTAGAAGACGTAATTAGAATAGCCAGCATTACCAGTATACTTCCAAGACTGGAAGCTGCAATAATTGCGGTTTTGGAAAACCATATTGCACTACTTAAACCCAGACCCAACAGGCTGCTTCCCATCAAAAGCAAAGCAACGCCAAGTCCTGCGCCACTACTTAAGCCGAGGACATAAGGGCCAGCCAGGGGATTTCTGAAAAAGGTTTGCATTAATAACCCGCTTATGCCTAAGCCGGAGCCTACTATAATTGAAGTGATGGCTTTTGGAAGCCTGTATTCTAAAATAATGTAAGTCCAGATAGCTTGAGAACTTTTACCACTAAAAAGCGAACTGAGGATATCTTTGAATGGAATTGATACAGAACCAAGGCTGACATTAAATAATACAGCGACAAATAAAACTAAAAAAATAGTCAAGATAATTTTAGGCTCTTTTCTCACTGTTTTATAGGCTTAAAAAAATGATTTTCATAGTGATTTAATACTTTAGGATGAAAAATGTTAATGAGATCTTTCAAGACCAAATCAGGGCGATTAGGGGCAAGTTCATAGTAAAGGACACCGCCGTTTTCACCTTTAACAGAAGAAAAGCTGAAAATGGTTTTATTTTGAAAGGCTTTAAATTTTCGATAATGTTGTTGTTGTTCAAGCATTTCCCCATAAGAGGTATATTGCGCAGGAGCTATCCAGAATTCTGCATTTTGAGCTGTGTTCAATACGCTTTCAAAAGATAAAGACAAGCTGCCGGTGCCTTCTGTGTTTGCGTATAAGTAATTAGCATGAGCATCCTTGATGATTTGGGCTTGCCAGCTTTCTCCTGCAGGAAGATACCATTGGTCTTTCCACAAAGCACCGGATATGACGTCAGGCTTCTTGTTAAGGCTGGATGCTAATGCTTTGGTTTTTTCATATTCATGTTTTATGCCTTTAAAGATATCATCTGCTGTTTCAGTTTTGTCGAAAAGTAAACCAAAAAACTTTATCCATTCGGCTTTACCTAAGGGATGCGATTCTACCCAATCGGCATTATACAAAACTGGAACTCCAGCTTCTTTTACGCGTTCTACCCCTTTGTTTTGTCCTTTTACAGCAAAAGTTACAACAACTTCGGGATTTAATTCAATCAGAAGTTCTGTGTTGAGGCTTTGATTTTGCCCCAAGTCCCTTACCTTTCCTTTGTTTATAAGTTGTCTGGCACGTTTTGTTGAAATATAAGCTGTGTTTGGAAAACCAACCAGGTGGTTTAAAACCCCTAAGGTGTCTAGTGACGGAATATGCGTCGTTGAGGTAACCACAATCCGTTCAATAGGAATATTGATTTTATAGTCGTATTCAATATTAGTATTGAAATCTTCTTCTTCTTTGTGTTTTAGCAAATACCTATAGGTTTTGTCGGCATCCGGCCAGGGTTCTTTGATGATTAACAGGTAATGGCTGTCAATTTTCTTCACTTCAAAACCCTTTGCGTATTCTACTTTAAGATCTTCATCAAGTTGAAATTCAGAACCGTTAAGATCAACCTTCTTGGTATTTTGACGGCAGGATAAAAGTATTAAACTCAAAAAGCAAAGCTTCCAAATATTCATATGAAATGATTATACCACAAAAATAAGATTTATAAGTGAAACTCTGCCGAATTTATTGGGATTGAAAAATAGCGAAGCTATGTACCTGCCTGTCGGCCTATCTTGCCAAACCAGGCAGGTCTAAACTGTTTAGTTGAATCCTGCAGACTTGTGCTGAACTTTTTCAGTATCAGCGTGATCTAATGCTCAATACCCCGACGCCTAGCGTTGAAATATTATACCAATTAGACCATAAATCCCGATACTCGGAATTAAAATAATATGCTGTATTAAAAGAATATCCAAATTTGATACCCCAATGGCTTTTGCTTCAGGCTAGTTCATTTTGGCGTTTAAATGAGTTTAAAGAAAAATTCCCTAAACCAATAAGCCAAAATTCTATCAATTCAAAGGTTGTTTGATTGAATTAAATACCATTTAGCACTTGCAAAACTTATTTTATTGTTTGATAATCTTCTTTGTTACAGCTTGCTGATTAGGATCGGTAATTTTTAAAAAGTATATAGCATTACTCAGACCAGAAAGGTTTATAGTCTCATTTGAAGTTTTCATGATGAGCTTACCCTTAATGTCAAATATTTCATACCTTAAGTCATCTAAATTTGATTCTACATTTATAAAATTTGACGTCGGATTAGGATAAATATTGATATCATTTACCGTAAATGAACTGATACTTAAATTGTCTTTAATGCTCATGTTTGTAGTTTCCTGTGCGCCAAAATCACCAGCACCATCAAATATCATACTGCCATCGTCTGTAGTAAGGGTATAGCTACCTGTTCCAAAATCACAGCATATGCCATCACCGTAGTTATCAAATATTGTAAAGCTATAACATATATCAGAGTTTACAGTAATGCTTTCATTTACAGTAATATTATTATTATATGGCCCACCTTGGTCTATAACAGTTCCATTTTCATCTTTAAACTCCCAGGTGGTTTCATTACCGTAGTCATCAGTATTTAAAGTTAAATTTACTGTCGTAGTCTCGTAGCTGAGCGTATTAGTGACATTTTTTGTAACCGAATTATTGTTAACTGACTCATCAGGCACGCCATTGGGCGAATCTAATGTAGCAGTTAGAGTATTAGGGCCATCATTAAGGGCTAATGTTGGAGAATCCAATAACGCCGTTTCACCATTAGAAATATTGCCTGTCCATGATACAGAAACAGGCGAATTACTGTTCAGCTGGTAAGTGAGATTTACTGAAGTTAAAGGTTGACTGCCATTATTTTGAACTTCAAATACCGGTTGAAGATCAGCATCACAAATTTCTGTGGGTACATTATTGACCACTAATTTGGCATCATTATTAAAAACCTGTAATGGGGGGTATTGATCTATTTCTGTTTCTCCGGTATTGTTAGGGTCGAGCCAGTCTTTTAATCTGTTAGAAGGCGAACTTCCAAAATCCCAGGACACATCAAAACGTCCGTACCAATCGGGTTGCCCGTTATTGTCAGTACCCGAACAAGCTGCGCCACCACCAAAGAGTTGGCCTATAATTCTGCCATCCTGATTAAATAGTGGAGATCCTGATGAACCAGGTTCAGTAACACCGGTTTCCCATTCATTGACAAACCAGACTTGTGCACCGGATTGAACCGAGGTTGTAGGCGCATCGTCATCTCGGCAAACTTTCATGATGTCTCCGGAGGGATGGTGAATACCAACAGTATACGTAGCAGGGGTAGAATTTCGATCCCATCCTGCCCAAACCAAATCCCATGAATTAGGTAGAGGAGCTGTAATTTCCAGAAGAGCCACGTCTGAGTTGGAATTATTAGCCAATAGATTGGCTCCACTTGCAGTTTGATCGAAACTGCCATCGGTTGAATTACTTCCGGTGGCACACTGTGGGTTTGGACTTCTCCAATTAAACCTAAATGCCCAATTATTTACACCTCCAACTAAACAATGATTTGCTGTCAAAAAATAAGGATGTCCATCATTGTTGGTGTTATTTATAAGTGCTCCTGTACAAGTACCACCCCCGGCCAAGATTAAACCGACTGATTTTTTTAGCTCTTCCTTATAATCATCAAAATCTGCTCCAATAGAACAATCGACATCCAGATTACAGGGCCCAGAGTCATTCAATGCTTTATTTTGAAAATCAGTTACACTTCTGTACCCGTGGACGGCTTTGGAAATGTGTAAACTACCCAAACCAATTTTATCGGCTGGTTCAAAATATTCTATAAAAATATCATCACCATCAACCAGCCAAGACCCAAAGGCTTTATCCTCTCGGTTTTGGGTGTGTGTATATGCTCCTAATAAGTCGGTACGTTCTGAATTGTAAAAATAGAGTTTACCACCCTCAGGCAAATAAAAATCATCAAAAATGAAATTCATGGTTTTAGCTCCATCAGATTTTATATTAATCAACCAAAATCTACTTCCATCTGGTAAATTTGTCCAATTACCATGAGAATTGATACCTATGCTCACCTGATGTTCATAACCAAACCTCCACGGACCGATACCTTTTCCATCATTTTCTGCGTCCTCTTTCCTTAATTTTTCTAAATCAAATGGTGGAAGACTTATTTCTTGTGCCTCTTGATTTTCAACTTTCCAGCTTAAGGGTTTGCCTTCATTGGTAACTTGAGAAAACGCCATTAAGGGAAATAATACTAATAAGTAAAGATATTTATTCATAGTAATTTTATTTAAAAATTTACCAAATCTAAACAAATTTTTATAAAAAAAGGTCAACCTGATGGCTGACCTTCAAAAATTAAGGATTTGTAACTCTATAAAATTAGCATGGCATCGCCATATGTATAAAACCTATATTTCTCTTTTACAGCTTCTTTGTAAGCTTTTTCCATTAAATCGTGGCCCATAAAAGCAGATATCATCATCAATAACGTTGATTTTGGCATGTGGAAATTTGTGACCATACAATTGGCAATTCTAAAATCATAGGGCGGGAAAATATATTTGTTGGTCCAGCCTTCAAAATCATTTAAAGTGTTATCAGAGTTTACAGCTGTTTCAATTGTCCTCATAACCGTAGTACCTACAGCACAAACCTTTCTTTTTTCAGTTTTTGCATTATTTACAATTTCAGTGGCTTCTTTTTCAATTTTAATTTGCTCACTATCCATTTTATGTTTTGACAAGTCTTCTACTTCAACAGGGTTAAAGGTTCCTAAACCAATATGTAAGGTAACTTCTGCAAAGTCAATTCCTTTAATTTCCAGACGCTTCATAAGGTGTTTAGAAAAATGTAAACCGGCAGTTGGAGCGGCAACAGCACCTTCTTCTTTGGCATATATGGTTTGGTAACGCTCTTCATCCTGGGGTTCTACTGGACGGCTGATGTATTTGGGTATAGGTGTTTCGCCCAGTTCGTATAATTTTTTTCGAAATTCCTGATAAGAGCCATCGTATAAAAAACGAAGTGTTCTTCCTCTTGAAGTTGTATTATCAATGACCTCTGCTACCAAATCTTCATCATCACCAAAATATAATTTGTTTCCTATTCGTATTTTTCGGGCAGGGTCTACCAAAACATCCCACAATCTGGTTTCGGGATTTAGTTCTCTCAAAAGAAATACTTCAATTCTGGCACCAGTTTTTTCTTTATTACCAAATAATCGGGCAGGAAATACCTTTGTGTTATTAAAGATTAATACATCTTTTTCGTCAAAATAGTCTATGAGATCTTTAAAAATTTTGTGCTCTATTTTTCCGGTATCTCTGTGTACTACCATTAAACGGGACTCATCTCGGTGAGCAGCAGGGTGTTCGGCAAGAAGCTCTTTTGGTAATTCAAAGTCAAATTGTGATAATTTCATTCCCATATTGAAGTAATTTTTGGCTGCAAATATAATCTTTACAACACCCCGTTGTCAAGTGTTTTATGTTTTTTATTTAAAAGTGTTATTTTTGCAGTTCAAATATCTTAAAAAAAATAAAATCTAAATGACTTGCTATTTGTTTTAAAAAGTCTTTATTTTGCAAACCGTTTTAAAATACTATAACCATGTCTAGAGTTTGTGAACTTACAGGTAAAAGAGCAATGACAGGAAACCATGTTTCTAAAGCAATAAACAGAAGAAAGCGTAAATTTAACGTTAACCTTATCAAGAAACGCTTTTATATTCCTGAAGAAGATAAATGGATAACTTTGAAAGTATCCACATCAGCATTAAAAAATATTAACAAAAAAGGAATTTCTGCTGTTTTGAAAGAAGCAAGGCAAAAGGGATTTTTAAAGAAATAAATTTAGAATAAGATGGCAAAACGAGGTAATAGAGTTCAGGTTATTTTAGAGTGTACAGAGCACAAAAATTCTGGCAAGCCGGGAACATCAAGATATATCACCACAAAGAACAAAAGAAATACTCCAGATAGAATTGAATTAAAGAAATACAATCCTATCTTAAGAAAAATGACCGTTCATAAAGAAATAAAATAATTAAGTTATGGCTAAGAAATCAGTAGGTTCGATACAAACCGGTAGTAAACGATTGACCAAAGCAGTAAAAATGGTTAAATCTGAAAAAACAGGAGCTTATACATTTGTAGAGCAAATTATGAATCCTGAAGACGTCAACGACTTTTTCAAAAAGTAAATAATCATACATAGTTTTAAAAGCCGTTATCTTGATAACGGCTTTTTTGTATTTTAATAACACCTCAATCTAAGATTGTTTATATTTACCTTTTTTATAAGTAAATCATCACATGGGAATTTTTAATAAATTATTCAACAAAAACAAAAAAGAGGACTTGGACGAAGGCCTTGAAAAAACTAAATCTAGTTTTTTTAATAAATTATCTAAAGCAGTTGCAGGAAAATCTAAAGTTGATGCTTCTGTACTTGACGATCTTGAAGAAGTTTTAATATCCAGTGATGTTGGTGTAGCTACAACTATAAAAATCATAGACCGAATTGAAGAACGGGTTGCCAAAGATAAATACTTGGGTACTGAAGAGCTCAATAAAATTCTTCGCGAAGAAATTGCCGGTCTCCTTTCTGAAAACGAGCATCAATTAGATGAGAAAGAAACCAAAAAGCCCTATGTCATAATGGTTGTTGGTGTAAATGGTGTTGGTAAAACCACAACAATAGGTAAACTGGCCACATTGTTTAAAAATCAGGGACTCTCGGTTGTTTTGGGTGCAGCAGATACCTTTAGGGCTGCAGCTGTTGAACAGTTGGACATTTGGTCTCAGCGCGTTGGTGTGCCCATTATAAAACAAAAAATGGGCAGTGATCCCGCTTCTGTTGCATACGATACGGTACAAAGCGCTGTGAAACAAAACGCAGATGTTGTTTTGATTGATACAGCAGGAAGACTTCACAATAAAGTTAATTTGATGAAAGAATTAACCAAAATTAAACGCGTTATGCAAAAGGTGGTTGATCACGCCCCAAATGAAGTCTTATTGGTTTTAGATGGATCTACCGGCCAAAATGCGTTTGAACAAGCCAAGCAATTTACAGCAGCTACTGAAGTGACTTCACTTGCAGTCACCAAATTGGATGGCACGGCAAAAGGAGGCGTTGTGATTGGTATAAGTGACCAATTTAAAGTTCCGGTTAAATACATTGGAATAGGGGAAAAAGCAACCGATTTACAATTGTTCGACAAAGAAGAATTTGTAAATTCATTTTTCAATAAATAATATGTCAGATAAACCGGCGCCATTTACAAATCCAAGAAATAAAATCACCATCTATAAAATCACCATTATTTATGCGGCTTTTTATGCTTTAATGAAAGGCTATGCTATTTTTAATGGGTCTTGGTTTTTACCTAATTTAATCATCAGTTTACCAATTGTATTAATTGGTTTTCTAGCGTGGTGGCAACTCAAACAAAAAAAAACAAACTGGTGGTTTATTGCTTTGTCTATTGTTGTGGTAAGCCTTGTGAGGTATTTTGAGCAGGACTGGATTTATTATTTAAATCAAAATATATAACTCATGCGTACAAAAACGCTTAAGAAAAATAAAATTAACCTTATAACCTTGGGATGTAGTAAAAATATCTACGATTCTGAGGTTATTATGGGACAGCTGAAAGCCAATGGAAAAGCAGTAGGGCACGAAGAAGAGGGCAATATAGTAGTTGTGAATACTTGTGGTTTTATAGATAATGCCAAAGAACAATCGGTCAATACCATTTTGAATTACGCCCGATTGAAAGAAGAGGGTGAGATTGAAAAGCTGTTTGTGACAGGTTGTTTATCTGAACGCTACAAACCGGATTTAGAAAAAGAAATCCCAAATGTAGATGCCTATTTCGGTACTACCGACCTGCCGCTTTTACTTAAAGCCCTTGGTGCCGACTACAAACATGAATTGATTGGAGAACGGCTGACAACAACGCCTAAAAATTACGCTTATCTGAAAATCGCTGAAGGCTGCGATAGGCCTTGTTCATTTTGCGCGATTCCTTTAATGCGGGGTAAGCACCGCTCAAAAAAAATTGAAGACTTAGTTACAGAAGCTGAAAAACTTGCTGCTAATGGCGTTAAGGAATTGATCCTTATCGCACAAGATTTAACCTATTATGGCTTAGACTTGTATAAGAAACGCCGATTAGCAGATTTACTGAAAGCTTTAGCTAAAATTGAAGGTATAGAATGGATACGTCTGCATTATGCCTTTCCGACAGGATTTCCCGAAGATATTTTGGATGTGATACGCGAAGAACCAAAAGTATGCAATTACATAGATATACCATTGCAGCATATTTCTGATGAGATGCTAAAATCTATGCGCAGAGGCACAACACATAGAAAAACAAATCGATTGCTCAACTTGTTTAGAGAAAAAGTACCGGGCATCTGCATCCGTACAACTTTAATTGTCGGGTATCCCGGTGAAACCGAAGCGCATTTTGATGAACTTAAAGCTTGGGTAGAAGAAATGCGATTTGAACGATTAGGGGTATTTACCTATTCGCATGAAGAAGACACCCATGCCTATAATCTGGAAGATGATGTTCCTCAGGACGAGAAGATGCGCAGAGCCAATGAAATTATGGAAATTCAATCTCAAATTTCATGGGAACAAAACCAAGCAAAAGTAGATAAAGTCTTCAAATGTGTCATAGACAGAAAAGAAGGCAACTATTTTATAGGCAGAACTGAGTTTGATTCCCCCGATGTGGATAACGAGGTTTTAATCGATGCCAATACACACTACGTCAAAATAGGAGATTTCAGCCATATCAAAATCACAGAAGCCCACGATTTTGACTTGTATGGGGAACCGTTTTAAAACGTCATTAAATTTTTAGATTTAAAGGATTTCCCGAACCGTTGCTCTCGTAATCTACACATCAGGTTATGAGTTAAGGTTTTATGAATCAGCAAATCACCACATTTTCAAATTTTTATATTACGACATTGCCCCATTACTTCAATGCCCCTTAAATAAGATTACTGTGGATATAGTTTTGACCAAAATTCTAAAATCTAAGAACAAGCTTCTTTCTTTGATGTAATATAAGTCATATTGTAGCTTTTCTAAGGTTTCCTCTTGAGTTTTAGCATATTTTGCGTTGACTTGAGCCCATCCGGTTAATCCCGGTTTTATGATATGCCTGGTGTCATAAAAGGGTATAGATTTTGTCAATTCTCCTACAAATTCTGGCCGTTCGGGTCTTGGACCAATCAAGCTCATTTCTCCTTTAATGATATTGATAAATTGAGGCAATTCGTCCATTCTGCTTGCTCGTAATATTTTTCCAAATGGGGTAATTCTAAAATCATTTTTTTCAGCCCATTGAGCGCCATTATGCTCGGCACCTTTAACCATAGTACGAAACTTAATAATATTAAAAGGCTTTGAAAACTTACCAATCCTTTTCTGTACGTAGAATAATTCTCCTTTATTAAAAAATATATTAAATAAAAGGATGAGAGGAATTAATACTATACAAAGCAAGATGCCTAAAATGCTTATAATTATGTCAATCAGTCTGTTGACGAAAAGATAGAATTTATTCTGATTACTGCGACTAAAAGGGAAGTAGCAGTAAAAGTTGTTGGTCACGTCTTTTAATAGAATTCGTTTTGTTATTTCTTCGTATACCTTAGAGTATGATTTTATGGGAATTCCTGTTTTTAATAAAGGTGTAAGCTTATTGTAAAGATCTTCACTTACACCTTTAAAGGAATTAGCAACAACAATCTCGCTAACGGTCTCGGAAGCTATGACGTTATTGATATCGTTTAATTGATATGCGGTAATATTTTTTGAGGAATTGAAAGTTTGAGAAGTATTGATATAACCGATAATTTCATAGTTTTTATCAAATGACTTTAGTTCTTTAACAATGTCGTCAATATCAAAATTTTTACCAACAAATAGTACGCGTTTATAAAATCTTGGTGAAGTTATAAAAGTGATATAAGAAAATCTCCAGAGTGTTAATACAATGAGATTTGTAACGAAAAGAATTAAAATATCAAACCTATTAGGAGGTAGAACAGGAGTGATATAAGGTGTAAAAAGGTACAGTAGGGTGGTGATTAATAAAGATATAAATAAGTTTTTTACCACAATAAACCTGGACTCAGCTTTTTCTAAGACATAAAGTTCAAAAATTGTTGCACAAAACATGAAATAAGACAAATAGCATAAAAGCCAAAGCCAAAATTTTTCACTGAAATAAATATAAGTTTTATTAAAGATAAAGTTTAAACCAATGATACTAAGACTAATAAAAGTAATGTCAAAAAGCCTTAATAAGACTTTTCGTTCAGATATTTCAAAATGAAATAGACCCTGTTTTGACATTTCTTAGATATTATAAAATTCAGTTCTATCTGATACGCAATATAATTAAATTGTAGTTTTACCAGGTAAATAATATTTTAATAAATTTAGTCTAGTATTTTATTATTTATTTCAATGAATTAAAGCCAACATTATTACTTTTGTAATAGTCACAATACAACACTATGCAATCATCTCAAAGTCCTTTTACACAAAGTGAACTTCTTCCTCAAGAAGAAATGTTAGAAGTCAGTAAAAGTAAAAGTGAAATGATAATAGGCCTGCCAAAAGAAACTTCAGATGAAGAAAAACGAATTTGTTTAACTCCTGATTCTATAAATGCTCTCACTGCAAACGGGCACCAGGTATACATTGAAAGCAAAGCCGGGCTTCACGCTGGTTTTGAAGATGCTGATTATAGCGAAGCAGGAGGAGTGATTACGTCAGACCGAGAGAAAATATTCTCATGTCCAATAGTACTTAAAGTCTCACCGCCAAGTTTTAAGGAAATTGAGATGTTGAACCCCCAGTCGCTCTTAATTTCTGCTTTGCAGCTCAAAATGAGAAAAAAAGAATTTTTTCAAAAATTAGCAGAAAAACGAGTAACGGCTTTAGCCTTTGAATTCATAAAAGATGAACATGGAGATATGCCCGCGGTAAGAGCGCTTAGTGAAATTGCCGGTACGTCTTCTATTTTAATAGCCTCAGAAATACTCTCAAGCTCAGATTATGGAAACGGACTTATGTTTGGAAACACTAGTGGTGTACCACCAACAGAAGTTGTAATTTTGGGAGCCGGTACTGTTGGAGAGTTTGCTGCCAGAGCTACCCTTGGTCTTGGGGCCAATGTAAAAGTTTTTGATAGTTCTCTTACAAAACTTAGACATATACAAACCCAACTCAATCAGCAAATACACACCTCAACTTTACAACCTAAAAATCTGGTTAAAGCCCTTAAAAGAGCAGATGTATTAATTGGAGCTGTGCGGGGGTTTAACAGGTCTCCTGTTTTGGTTACTGAACATATGGTTAAACAAATGAAAAAAGGAGCAGTAATTATAGATGTGAGTATAGATATGGGTGGCTGTGTTGAAACTACCGCAGTAACTTCTCATGAAGCCCCTGTATTTGTAAAACATGGCGTTATACATTACGGTGTGCCTAATATTCCGTCGAGATATGCCAGGACGTCTTCAGTCTCTATTAGCAATATGTTTACACCATACCTTTTAGACATAGGAGATAAAGGAGGTATTGAAAATACATTACGCTTTGACAGTAGTCTTAGAAACGGATTATATTTTTACCACGGTGTCTTAACGAGTAAGTCTGTTGCTAATTGGTTCGATTTATCTTACCGAGACCCTAATTTATTGATATTTTAAAATATGAGTATTAGAAAACGAATAGTTTTTTTTGCTATTGGCCTTTTTATAGGCATTATTTTCGTAAAAATTATTTTTGATAAAAAGGACGTAAGTTTTGACTATCTTCCTAACGACAGAGTCTTAAAAACACTAAGAACAAAACAAAGAATTTTTGATCAAAAGGCCTTAAGTTTTTTTCAGCAAGAACAAATAGATACCAGTAAAATAGAATTTTTTCTAAAAGAAGCTAAAGTCAATTTCGACAAGAGCAGACAAAGAGAAAAACCATGTAATTTCTATCAAATAGAATCAGATTATCAAAAAATGAGACTGGGATTTCTAATAAAAAACTGTGACACTTTGATGACAATAGAAGATGCCTTTAAAATTAATATCAAAAAATTTTGAAATTAATAGGGTTTCACTATGTTTGTTTTAAACTTAAACTGACATGAAACGTATTATTGTTGATTATAAAAAGCTTACTCCTGAAATACTTTCTCTGCTTGTTGAAAAATATCCTGACGGTTACGATGATAAACACATCATTAAATTTAAGAATGCTAAAAATGAGTCAATTGAAGCTGTTGAGGTTAAAACAGATGACACCATTTATCTCGTTAAAATAAGTACTAAACTAGAGGTGAGTATGGCAGATTTTGACGAGGATGATTATGAAGATGATGATTTTAATGAAAGCATAGTAGAAATTGCAAAAAGAGATGAAGAAGAGGACTTTGATTGATGCCTGCTTGAAGTAATAGATGTTCCCTTGTACTAAAATTGATACATCAGCTACCCTAAGTATGCAACTTTCTGTTGTCCTAAGTTTCTAACTTCGATACTCTTTATGGTATTATCCTTTTTGAAAGACGAAATGTAGTTCAAAACTATCAGCAAATCTGCTAGTATTTCGATTGGACTCCATGGCCACATTTCGATTGGACTCAATGGTCACATTTCGATTGGACTCAATGGCCATAGTAAATTGGGAAGTTTCCAAAAATATTGCCGGAGCCAGCTGTTCAACCAAAAAGGCCGAGTTTGTCTCATAAAAAAATCAGTAGCATCCGAAACTTTTAGATAATATACCGTTTACTTCAACTGGGCTCAGTAACCTTACTTCGACAAAGCTCAGTAACCTTACTTCGGCGTAGTCCACCACAGGTCACTGTTAGAAATAGGCGTAAGACTCTACAGGTAAGCTGTTTAGTTTAAAAGTTATTTTTAAAAACACTAAAACTAAAAAGCATAAGTTCGGCAGATAATTTCTATTAAAAACGAAATTATTTAATCCTTGCGACAATGAATATCAAATTATCTTTTTTCTTTTCTCTTACAGCATAGCGGTCTTTTCTCCATAATTTCGAATTCTTATAAAAAAATATTTTATACACAAATGAATACAAAAACATCAACAATATTAGTAATACAGCTAAGTCCATCAATTTATACTAAAATAATACATTACAATTTTCCCAAGCGTTTTAATACAAACAAAAGAATAATTGGGGCGAGCAGGAGTACAACCATCAAAGTATGTTCCGTAAGTACCCAGGGTTTGAGAATAATGGTGATAAAAAACCCACCCATGGCACCACCAAAATGGGCATCATGCCCTATATTATCTTGTCCGCGTCGCATTGCCCAAATAGAGTAGAGGAGATAGCCAATACCAAATACATAAGCGGGCAAGGGAATGATGAAGAACAAGCCTAACATCATGTCAGGGTATAGCAAAATAGATGAATACAGCACGCCAATAACTGCCCCACTAGCACCAACTGCGGTGTATTGAAATTCATTTTGATGAAAGTAATAGGACAGCAAATTTCCTAAAAGTAGACTTCCAAAGTAAATGCCTAAAAAGCCGGAAACCCCCAAAAACATGATTACAATATCTGCGAAAAAATATAGTGTCAACATATTCACAAATAGGTGAGTCATGTCTATATGTAAAAAAGCGGAGCTTAAAAAACGCAGCTTTTCACCCCGCTGGATATCGCCAATTCTAAAGCAATACTTATGAAAAAAAGATATATCATTAAAGCCTTTAAAAGACACCAAAACATTGGCTATGATTATAATAATGGTAACTGTTGATATGTCTTGCATTTATATATAAAATTCAAAATGTCAAATATACCATATCTTTACAGCAAAATAAAGTCTTAAACACTATCATTTATTTAGTGCTGTATTTTTTGTATTTAAAAAACATTTTACGTTTTATGAAAAAAATGATGTACGTATTTTTAGTTGTTTTTTCAAAATCTTTTTTTAAATTAGGGTATTGAATATAAGAAGATTTTGAATTTTTGATAGCACTATTTAGATCATGATGTGAAAGCGGATAGTCTTATTTTGAGAAAGATGGCTTCGTTGTTTTAGACCTTTTACCCTAAGCCATAAAGTATTTTCACAAGGTATTAAATCAAAATTACTTTCCTGTACGACGCCTTAGCTAATTGTTTATTTGTCCTTAAAGGTTTTTAGCAAAGCGATTTTAATATTTTTCCAGATATAATTGAAAAAGGATTTTGACCGATTTGGTTTGGCTTGGGCTTTAACTTTTTTAAAGCGCTCCTCTTTTTTACTACTTTTCTTTGAGATAAAAATATTTGCTATTGCACTTTTTATAGTGCTTTTTCTCCTTTTGCCAGTATTGAACAATTCCACTTTAAAGTTGTCGTATTCCATCTGCATATCTATATTAGAGGAATATTTGTTGCCATAGATGCTGAAAAAGGTTTGTTTAATGTTGCCTGAGAACCCAACGCTCTGGGTTGGTTTTGTAAAACTATTGATGTTTTTGGCTTGAAGTTGACTTAGACGGGTTCTAAACCTGAATTTTTCATTTTTTTTATTTACCCAATACTGCCAGTCAACTTTTAAATTTGCGCTATTCATGAATTTTGCCTCTATCACAATATCCATTACCTCTTTTTTATAGATATTTCCAAGACTCAATATGTCAGCGTTAATGCTGTTAAAGATCAATTCCCCCGGAGGCTGTTTGGGCAATACTTTTTCCTGGTATTTTAATTCAGCATTATGAATTGTAAGATTTTCAACGCCAAGTTTAAAAGGGAGCGTCCTCAAAGCTTCTCCATAAAACTTCTTTTGAGAATTATCATCCTTAAGGAGTTTATTTCGGTATATAATCGCATTCGGATGTTCCAGGTTGACATGTTTTATAGTCATACTTAAGCTATCCTTTTGAAAGGCATAAGTCCAACCTTTCAGGTTTAAGCGTTCAACATGGATATCATAATGATCACGTTCCTTTTTTAAAAGTTGGTTGTATTTGGCCTTAGGATACTTGGTTTTAAATACCATGTTTTCAAATGAAACTTTTTTATCATTTAGCTTAAAATGTTTGGCATGCATGATTTCAAATTCCCCTACCAGTGCACTAATGGAATCAATGTTTAAATCTATTGACGAATATCTAAAAGGTATTTTAGATAGACGGCTTAATGAATCTATGACAAAATCTTTAAGCCGGAGATGCATAGTATTAAGATGATGGGTTGAAAGCTCAGCAGTTGAGTCCAGTCTTGTGAATTCTGCATTTTCAATTGAAATATTATCAATTGAAACACCAAACTCTGATGGTTTTAAACTATCGTTTTGGGTTTTAGGGTCGAAAAAGGTTGTGCTTTCAATGTATCTAATATCAGGCTGAATAACTTCAAGTGTTTTGAAATCCAGTTGTTTGGTTTTTAGATAAGTCAACCAGCTCACACCTTTTAAATGGACCGCATCAATTTTTATTTTAGAACTGTCTTTTCTCAAATTAATCTTTGAAATACTCAAATTACCAAGCCAAACGTTTGCTGAAATCTTACCGTACTTAAGATGATAAGCTTTAGGAAAAGACTTTTCTAAAGTCAATTGTATTTTGTTTTCCAGGAAAGGGTTTGCAAAAAAGCCAACAATCAAGAAGAGTATTAAAAGAATACTTAAAGCTATGCCAATTTTTTTAAGCTTTGAAGCCATGGTATAAATATATAGAAATTTGAATATCTACGGGCCGGTAGACTTTGGATTATTAAATGAAATAGTATTTGCCCGTGATTCTTTATTTTTTACTTTGGGAATTTTAGTGTAAAAGTGATGCTGTATAGCTGTAAACTTTTTATAGGTTAGCATTTCGCTTTTATTGATGAGTGCGAAGTTGCATATTTCGGCTGGAAACCCCTTTTTTAGGTATCTAAAAACTTATCTTGCTCTGCTTTGGATGGCATGGGGCAGGCTTCTTTCTTGCCAAACCATTTGTATCGGTTTTGAGCAATGATGTCGTAAAAGAAATTCCGAAATCCACGGGGCAAATACAGGAAAATGCCTAGAAGCGGATACAATCCACTCATGTTTTTAGCCATTTCCAAAGCAGCGTCAGACTTGATATAATAGGCTTCACCAGGCTGAATAAGGATGATAGAATCCACAACATCAGGGTTTATGCCGCGCTCTGAGGTAAGTTGTCTGCCAAGTTCAGATTCGAGTGAGGCAAAACGGTACAGGTCGTTTTTATCACGTTTCATAATAAAACGAACCGAATCGTTGCAAAAGTTACAAACCCCATCAAATAAGACGATGTGTTTGCCTTCAGGAAGTTGGATATCTTTGCTCATTTGGCACGTTTTACAAGTTCTAATAAATCGGGTTCTACCGAGGTGGTAAACACCCCATAATTGACAATAGCTTTGTTTTTTTTAAAACGGTCTATTGTGCCCACAGCTTTGCCGTCGTGCATCCTTACACTGTCGCCTTCATAAAGTTTGGGTTTTGGCTTTGGGGGCTTTTGGTCTTCTATTTTCTTTTCTTTTTTCTTTTTTTCGCGAATAGGGGTAATACGTTTGTGCATCTCCTTTTCAGCTTTGGCTTTCTCGCGTTTTTGTTTGACCCGTTCCTTTTTATTCAGGCGTTCTCTTTTGGCATTTTCTTTTTCAATTAACGTCAGAAATTCTGCAATCAATTTTTTTTTGTTATGAGAAACGAAATAGCGTTCGCCCATATTATTGAGTTTCTGCCCCAGGCTGATCATTTTTTGATTGGCATCGTACAACTCCTGAAAGTTTTCCAGTTTCTTCTGCAACTTTTCATTCAATTGATCAAGTTTACGCTGTTCATCTTCCGCTTTACTGGCTTTGGAGGAAAGTTTGTTTTTGGTTTTAGACAATTCCCGACGTTCTTGCTGGAGTTTTGCAATACTTTTGTCAAATCGTAACTTTCCGCGCTCAACTTTCTTTTTAGATCGATTGATTAAGCTGTAAGGAATTCCGTTTTTTTGGGCCACTTCAAAGGTAAATGAACTTCCGGCTTCACCTGTTTTGAGTTTAAAAATGGGAGATAAACTCCTACTGTCAAACATCATGTTGGCATTAGATACGCCCTCGGTTTCCGTTGCCATTTTTTTAAGATTGGCATAATGCGTCGTAATGATGCCGTAAGCGCCTTTTTCATAAAATACTTCAAGAAAAGTTTCAGCCAATGCTCCGCCAAGCTCAGGATCTGTCCCGGTGCCAAACTCATCGATGAGAAAAAGAGTCTTGTCGTTGCATTGCCTTAGAAAATATCGCATGTTTTTTAGGCGATAACTGTAGGTACTCAAATGATTTTCAATACTTTGATTGTCGCCTATATCGGTCATGATTTTATTAAAAAGACAAACCCGACTGTATTCGTGTACGGGAATTAAAATACCGCTTTGCAACATCAATTGCAATAAACCTACGGTCTTTAAGGTAATGCTTTTTCCACCGGCGTTTGGTCCGGATATGACGATAATGTGTTGCTTGTCATTTAATTGTATATCTTGTGGATAGGTTTTTTCGCCTTTTTGATTATTAGACACCAAAAGCAGTGGATGATAAGCATCTTTAAGGTAAAGGGTTTTATCTTCAGCAATTTTTGGCATGATGCCATTAATTTTATCTGCATAGCGTTTTTTAGCGTAGATAACATCCAAATCGCTAAGCATCTCCGTGTACTTTTTAAGCAAATTTAAATGCGGTCTTAGCGCATCGGTTAAAACCTGGAGGATGCGATTTTTCTCCTGGGCTTCATCAGCAAGCAAATTCATCAAGTGTCTGGTATGCGTATCGGTCGACTCCGGTTGGATGTAAACAATACTGCCAGTTTTAGACTGACCAAGGACTTTGCCCTTGACTTTTCGACGGTACATGGCTTTAACAGCGAGGGTGCGAATGTTTTCAACCAGGCTTTCCTTAATGTCAGCCAAGTAACCTTGCGATTGATACTGCCCTAAAGCTCTGGTAAAACTCGAGCCAATTTTACTCCGCGTGACCTGCAATTCTTTCCTGATGACGGCTAAATTCTCACTGGCGTCATCTTTAACTTCTCCAAAACGGTTTATGATGCGATCAACGGCTGTGATGATTTCAGTGGTATGGTATAATTTTGAAAACTTGTTGTTCAGTTGCGGATACGTTTCTTTGTATTTTTTAAAATATTCAATTAAGGCATTTGCCGTTTCTGAAATGGCTTTAAACTTTTGAAAAGCAGGCTCTTCCAGAATACTACCATCAAGTGATAAGCGTTTTAATTCTGTAGAAATATCATCAAAGCCATGCCTTGGAATGGGTTTGTCTTCGTATTGTGAATTTTGATATTCTTCAACCTCTTTGAGTTTTTTGAGAATCCCTTTTTCAGATTTAAAAGGTTTAAGGGTTTTAGCTTTTTGTTGTCCGTAATCTGTCACACAAAATTCTCTAATCTGTAAACACACCTCCTTAAATTCTAAATCGGATAAGGTTTTTTCTGAAATGTATGACATATATGAGCTAAGCTTATTAGATTTACAAAAATACATATAAAGATGAAGGTTAATATTGAAACCCATTGGAAAAAAATCTTAAAAAATGAATTCAAGCAAGCTTATTTCCAAAATCTGGTAAGTTTTATAAAAGATGAATATGATCAATACACCTGTTATCCTAAAGGTTCTGATATTTTTAAAGCCTTTGAACTTACGCCTTTTCCTAAGGTGAAAGTTGTCATTATAGGTCAAGATCCTTATCACGGGCCGAATCAGGCCCACGGGTTGTGTTTTTCGGTTCAAGACGGAGTGCCAAAACCGCCGTCTTTAGAGAATATCTTCAAAGCCATAGAACATGACATTGGCAGGCCCGTCCCACAAAGCGGTAACCTTACTTCTTGGGCTAAGCAGGGTGTTTTACTGCTCAACGCTACATTAACTGTAAGAGCGCACGAAGCTGGCAGTCATCAGGGACAAGGCTGGGAAACCTTTACCAATGCAGTGATTTCTCATTTGTCTGAACAACGAGAACACCTGGTGTTTTTACTTTGGGGCGGATTTGCCAAGCGCAAGTCAACTTTAATCGATAAACAAAAACATCTGGTCTTAACCTCCGGTCACCCTTCACCATTAAGTGCCAACCGCGGGTATTGGTTTGGGCATAAGCATTTTAGTGAAGCAAATGCGTATTTGGAAAAGCATGGAGGTAAAGGGATTGAATGGTAGGTTTTGCTAGGTATTTGACAGTGTATAGTATTGGTATGTAGTGAATAGTAATTAGGAAATAGTGAATAGTAAGTAGTCATAAGTATTGTTAGAGAACTGAGAACATCGAGAAAAGATAATAGAGTAGTATCTATTAAGTCTTAAGTACAAAGAGAGTATATATTAAGCCTACAAACGGCGAATAGCTCTGCATAAGCTGGATTTTCGCTGCGCTCAAACTTTTAGCTATTAGAGGGTAGTTGGTAGAAGGTAGTTGGTAGAGGGTAGTTTATTAAAGTAGTAATGAGTAATTAGTATTAAGCAATAGAATAAAAAATTTGGAATTCGGATTAGCAATTTTCTAACTTTTTAAGTCTAGAATTTTTAACCCGGAATCTTGAACCCTTCGGCTGTGCGCAGGGCAGCGCCTTGAATTTTGAAATTTTGAATTTTAAGTTGTAAATTTTGAATTTTAAGTTATAAATTTTGAATTATATAATAAGTACAACCTATTAAGTGTAGATTACAAAGTAAGTATGCCTGCAAACGGCAATTTCGAGCTATTAGCCTTTAGCTATTAGCCTTTAGCTTTTTAGTCTTTAGCTATTAGCTATTAGCCTTTAGCTGTTAGTTGTAAATTTTGATACTTTTGAATCTGAAATATTAGAACCTGAAATGCCATAAAACAATAATTGAAAATTTGTTGGTTCTATGAGCGTGCTCGAACAATTTTCGGCACCTGGAATATGGAACCCGCAAGCCTTCGGCTGTGCTCAGGGCAACGCTTGGAATGTGGAATTTGGAATCTGGAATTTAGAACCCTTCGACTGTGCTCAGGGCAACGCTTGGAATGTGGAATTTG
>Ga0102928_1000394_pt1 | contig 27944 bp, 28 predicted proteins | sample SalPonR1_B_D1_MG_FD_78504 | JGI IMG/M metagenome (GOLD analysis project Ga0102928, IMG submission 78504) | Salt pond soil microbial communities from South San Francisco under conditions of wetland restoration - Salt Pond MetaG R1_B_D1_MG | ecosystem: Environmental > Aquatic > Marine > Intertidal...
ATTTGCTTAATTACACGAAGTTGATGAGAATAATTTTTAGTTTCAGCATTAAAGATTCCCGAATGGTCTAAGCGGTCTATTCTAACTTTACCGTGGGCATGGATAATGTAGTTGTTTTGCATGAGGATACCTACATGGATAATACGGCCTTCCTCATTGTCAAAAAATGCCAGATCACCAGGTTGGGCTTCTTCAATAAAACTTAAACTATGCCCTTGTTGCGCCTGTTGAGATGAATCTCTGTAAAGCTTGATGCCGCATATTTTATAAACCATCTGTGTAAATCCACTGCAGTCTAAACCGAAAGGGCTTTTGCCACCCCATAAATACGGCGAATTGAGAAAGAGCAGAGCAGTGTCGACGATGTCCTGTTTTCGAACTTTGCCCTGGCTTTTATTGAGGTCTAATTCAAATCCCAGATTTTTCATTCCATCTACAGAAGATCCAATAACAATAGGCATTAAATGACCATTGTTATCCTGAACGTATTCTACCAAATCCGTAGAACATTTGAGGAGTTGTTCTTTTTGTTTTTTAAAATGTGCAACTGAAATACTTATGTACTGTTTGTCATCAATCCAGCCTTCGTACCCGTCAAAAGCATTTTTAATTTTTACCCATTTGGGTTTGGTGTCGAGAATTTCAAAAACATCTCCAAAAACAACTTGTGTCACCATTTCAGATTGGTCGCTTGCACGTTCTCTTACAGGTACAAGACTCAGGTGACAGCAGCCGTGATTCATGAATTTATGCATTTAGCGTTCAAATACCATAGCAGAAGCACCTCCGCCACCATTACAGATAGCTGCTGCACCCCACTTGGCATTATTTTGTTTTAAAATATACAGTAAAGTTATGATAATTCTTACGCCTGAGCAACCTAAAGGGTGGCCTAATGATACCGCACCGCCATTGACGTTTACATTTTTATCTGAAAGCCCTAGTATTTTCATGTTTGCCAGGCCAACAACAGAAAAGGCTTCATTAAATTCAAAGTACTCAATATCAGCAATATCTAGTTTAGCCTTTTTTAAAGCTAAAGGCAATGCTTTAGCTGGTGAAGTTGTAAATTCTTCAGGCTTTTGAGCGGCATCGGCATAACTTTTTATCGTCACCAATGGTGTTAACCCGAGTTCTTTCGCTTTAGTTTTACTCATTAAAATTACAGCACCGGCACCATCATTAATGGTTGAAGAATTGGCGGCAGTTGCAGTTCCTTCTTTAGAAAATGCAGGGCTTAAGCTTGCGACCTTTTCAAATTTAATATTTTTGAATTCTTCATCTTCTTTAAAAATAATAGGCTTACCACGACGTTGAGGAACTTCAACCGGAACGACTTCTTCATTAAACTTTCCTTTAGCCCAGGCCTCTGCCGACCGTTCATAAGATTGTATGGCATACTTGTCCTGTTCTTCTCTTGAAATATTGTGGTTAGTAGCACACAAGTCTGCGCAGGTGCCCATAGCTTCCCTGTTATATGCATCCACAAGTCCGTCTTTTTGCATGCCATCTACCATGGTGGTCGGGCCAAACTTTTTTCCATTTCTTAAATGTAAATAATGTGGAATCTGACTCATGCTTTCCATGCCGCCGGCAATAATGATTTCAGCATCTCCCAAAGCAATACTTTGAGCTGCTTGCATTACAGCTTTCATTCCACTGGAACAGACTTTATTAATTGTTGTACAAGGCACCGTATCTGGTATGCCAGCACCAAGAGCAGCTTGTCTGGCAGGCGCTTGACCACAATTGGCCTGGACAACCTGTCCCATCAGAACCTCTTCTACCATTTCTGGTTTCAAACTTATTTTATCTAAAGCACCTTTTATAGCAACAGACCCTAATTGGGTGGCAGGTATTGAAGAAAGGCTACCTAAAAAAGAACCAATTGGTGTTCTAGCGGTACTTACTATGACTACTTCATTCATGGTGTACAATTAAATTAATTAAACAGTTGTAAAATTAAAGAAAATATAACTGTGATGAATGAATTATGGCTGAGATTAAGGAATATTTAAAATATTCAGCTAAAAATGACAATTATTCAGTTTTTATGTACTTTGCAAACGCTTGAATAGCTATAGCCCGATGACTGATTTTATTTTTAATTTCTGGATCTAGCGTGGCAAAAGTGGCTTTGTATTTTTTGGGTTTAAAAACGGGATCATAACCAAAACCGTTTGTGCCTTCAGGGGAAAATATAATATCACCGGGACAGATGCCGGTAAAAACCTTTTCATCCGATTGAGTTTTGTAAGCGATTACAGTTTTAAAGTATGCAGATCTGTTATTGAAGGGTTTTAAGCGTTTTAGAAGTTTCGTAATGTTGTCTTCAGGGTTTTTTTGTAGACCGGCATACCTCGCCGAATACACACCGGGTTCTCCGTCTAGAGCTTCAACAAAAAGACCGGTATCATCTGCAAAGCATGGATAATTATAATTATCATAAATGTATTTTGCTTTTATTAAAGCATTACCCTCAATAGTGTTTGCAGTTTCTTTGATGTCTTCATGGCATTGTATGTCATCCAAAGATAAAAGATTGATGTTGGCATCAACAGGCAACGTATGTTGAACCTCTCTGAGCTTATTCTTATTGTGTGTTGCAAAGACGATATCCATCATTAAGATTTTAAAAAATCATCACCAATGTATTTAATGGCAAGTTCAATATATTTGACCTTAGAATCATTTTCGGAAAGATGCCTCACCTGAAACAGGGCGTTCATTTTAAAGGCACTTACCAATTGAGCACCATCGTTAGGAAAGTCCTGTAATTCTATATTGAAATCTTTGGTGGCATGTTTGTAATAAGCATAAAAGTAGAGCAGGGTGTCTTGTTTGAACTTGTATTGAGTTCTGCTAACAGCTTGGTAAGCTTTTTTGAAAGCGACTTCAAGTTCCTGGTCTGTCAATTGTTCTAAATTCATATTACTTTATAGAGGCTATAGGGGTTATGCCCCCTTTGACTTTTTGATTAATTTCAACTTTTATGGCAGCTTCTAAAGGTAAAAATACATCAACTCTGGAGCCAAACTTTATAAACCCGGAATCTTCACACTGTTGAGCTTTATTTGTGTTTTTAGCGTAATTTACAATTCTTCTGGCCACTGCACCGGCAATTTGTCTGTAGGCTATTTTGCCAAACTTTTTAGTTTTAAGCCCTACGGTTGTGCGTTCATTTTCTTCACTAGATTTGGGATGCCATGCCACCAAATATTTGCCTTTGTGGTATTGGCTGTAAAATATTTCACCGCTAACCGGATATCTTGTAACATGAACATTTAAAGGAGACATAAAAATAGATACCTGATAACATTCTTTTTTTAAAATTTCATTTTCGAATACCTTTTCTATTACAACCACCTTTCCGTCCACAGGAGAAAACGCAACATTGGCATCTCTGTTATACTTGCGTTTAGGATTACGAAAGAACTGTGCCACCAAAATAAACATAAGCAATGTTATACCGAAAATGATATAATGAAAAATTTCCTGCTCTAAAAGCTTAACACTTGCCAGGTTTATTGCAATTATTGACACTAAAGCAATTAACAAAATTTGTTGTCCTTCTCTATGAAACATGATTTATAATAAATAAAAATGCGTATACAAATGTACTTGAAAAAATTATACTGTCCATACGGTCGAAAACACCGCCGTGTCCAGGCAGTATTTTGCCACTGTCTTTAACTAGGGCTTTACGTTTAAATTTCGATTGAATCAAATCGCCTAAGGTACCAAATACTGATATAAGTATAGCGATAATAATCCAATTGTATAAACTTAAATTGTCGTGAAAGTAGCTTATGATTATTGCTGCTATAATGGTACAAATAAAACCGGCCAAAAAGCCTTCTACGGTTTTCTTAGGTGAAATTCTTTCAAAAAGTTTTTGTTTACCAAAATTTTTCCCGTAGAGAAACGCAAACGAATCATTAACCCACATCAGGATAAACACATAAAGGAGGATTAATGTATCATAAGTGTTATAAAAATCGGGAATTAAAGTTAGAAATACCATCGAAGGGACAATGTATAGCAGTGTGATGAGATGCTTTTTCTTTTTAAAGGCATTTCGACCTTTTAAAGAAAATAAATCTCTAAGCAATAACAATTTTACGAAAAGAGAAGTCATTACAACAACAAATAAAAGAAAATCATAAGCATTAAAATAATTGAAATAGACTAATACTAATGGAAAAATAAGATAAGACAGGTAGTTCTTGAAATCTAGCAGCTTTTGAAGTTCAAAAAGGCAAATGAGACCGAAGATAAGAAACAAGATGATTGTAGCTAACTGCCCGGACCACAAGGCTAAAAATATAGCAGCGGCGTACACTACACCGGAAACAATTCTTGTATAAAGTTCATTCATTAAGTTACAAATCTTCTAGCAGCAACAAATATAAGTTTTTTTGTGTGCTACCGTAACTTAAAAAATCAGAATCAGACTTTTCTTCAAACGTTTTTAAAGACGTAATACTGGCAGGAATTTTTGAGGGGTATTTTTTCTTGATGAGTTGTAAACCTTCTCCCAGGCTTTCTAAAAGCTGACTTGTCGTGGCATAAATGATGAAGTTGTGGGGCAAATCAATAAGTTTTCCCTCTCCTATTTGCTTTGCACAAACCAGTATAGAGCCTGTATTTGCGATAAGATATTCACAATTTCCAACAAGGATGTCTGTGTCTTTGTTTGAGGTAAAATTTAAAGCTATATCCTTAAAAAAAGTGGAATCGCGTTCAATGTCATGCGTGTATATTTCAGTGTTCTTCCAATCATTTTCACTTAAAATATGATCAAAATAGTTTAGCAGTTCAGTTTTATTCTCACAATAAATAAATTTTCCGCCATTTTTTTTGAAATTCATCATGAACAATTCGTCTATAGGTGGTTTTTCAACAGGCATAAATTTACCTTTGTCAGACTTATTTTCATCTGGCTTATTTTCTTTTATACCTAAAAGACGTTTTAAGATGCCCATAAAATTACTTCATATTTATTATTATTTTGATTTTTCCTCCCTTGAAGATTTATCCGATTCCTTTTTTGAGATTGAACCGTTATTTTCATTGGAATTTTCGTTTTTATTGTGGCCATTAACTTCTTTGATGTCGTTTTTTGATAAGTCGTCGTTATCATGCTCTCCATTTTGCGAATGCTTTGGCTTAATCATTTCCGGTTTTTTGAAAGGACGTTCACCAAAAATATCTTTCATGTCATCTTTAAAGATCACTTCTTTTTCAAATAGCAGTTCAGCCAACTCCTCAAGTTTGTCTTCATTGTCCTTTAAAATTTTTAAAGCTCTTTGGTATTGAGCTTCAATAATTTTTGAAATTTCTTTATCGATAAGCTCGGAGGTTTTTTCGCTGTAAGGCTTTGTGAAATTGTACTCTGATTGACCCGAAGAGTCATAATAGGTTAAATTACCAACTTTTTCATTCAACCCGTAAATGGTTACCATGGCCTTTGCTTGTTTTGTGACCTTTTCCAAGTCGCTTAATGCACCGGTTGAAATTTTATCAAATTTGATTTTTTCTGCTGCACGCCCACCCATCGCTGCACACATGTCATCCAGCATTTGTTCAGGTCTTACAATTAAACGTTCTTCAGGCAAATACCAGGCCGCACCTAATGATTGTCCTCTCGGAACAATTGTAACTTTAACAAGAGGTGCAGCATATTCTAATAACCAACTTACAGCGGCATGACCCGCCTCGTGAAAAGCAATAGCTTTCTTTTCCTCAAGGGTCATGATTTTGTTTTTCTTCTCCAGACCGCCAATAATCCTGTCAACGGCGTCGAGGAAGTCTTGTTTAGTAACTTTATTATTCCCTTTTCTTGCCGCAATCAAAGCAGCCTCGTTACACACATTGGCAATATCTGCACCCGAAAACCCCGGGGTTTGCTTGGCGAGAAAATCGACATCTAAGCTTGAATCAATTTTCTTAAGCGGCCTGAGGTGAACCTCGAAAATTTCTTTTCGTTCTCTTACATCAGGTAAATCCACACTTATTTGGCGATCAAATCGACCGGCTCTCATTAAGGCTTTGTCAAGAACGTCGGCTCGATTTGTTGCAGCCAGCACGATGACATTGGCATTTCCTCCAAAACCGTCCATTTCTGTGAGTAATTGGTTAAGTGTATTTTCACGTTCGTCGTTAGAACCCGAGAAATTGCTTTTACCTCTGGAACGCCCAATGGCATCTATTTCATCAATAAATATGATAGAAGGCGATTTTTCTTTAGCTTGCTTAAACAAATCTCGAACCCTAGAGGCACCAACACCTACAAACATTTCAACAAAGTCTGATCCGGATAAGGAGAAAAATGGAACATCGGCTTCACCGGCTACCGCTTTTGCCAATAGGGTTTTACCTGTTCCCGGTGGACCAATAAGTAAAGCGCCTTTTGGTATTTTACCACCAAGGTTGGTATATTTTTCGGGAAACTTTAGAAAATCTACGATTTCCTGAACTTCTTCTTTGGCACCTTCAAGACCTGCAACATCCTTAAACGAGGTTTTGACGTGTGTCTTTTCATCAAATAGTTTGGCTTTAGATTTACCAATATTAAAGATTTGTCCGCCTGGACCTCCACCGGCACCACCGCTCATTCTTCTCATGATAAAAATCCAAATGCCTATAATTAAGGCAAATGGCAGTAAAGTGATGAGAATATCACTAAACATGGTATCTTGTGTTTCATAATCTTTTTGAGTATCAAGATTATTTTCATCTATTATTTTTTCAACTTTCTTTTCAAAGTTCTCCATAGTACCAAACTCAAATTGGTAATCTGGTGAAGTTGCTCCTGGAAAAACATTATCATTAGTTTTACCTTTGTGTTCTGGCTGGGATTTGGCTTCCGTCGTTAAATATACTTTTGCTACATCTGCACCTTTAACTAAAACAATTCTATCAATATCACCGTCCTTGAGGTAACTTTCAAATTTTGCTATACTGATTTCTTTGGCACCACTGCCAAAGCCTCCGCCCATAAAGAAATTTAATCCAAAAAACAATACTACTATACCAATAATGATGTATAAATTGTAGCCTGGTTTTTTAGGATTAGGTTTTTTAGGCCCTTTTTTATTTGGTGGTGTGTTTTGTGTTTTATTTGCCATTATCTAATTCTAACAATAATTAATATTTTGTTTCAATCTCGGTAATTTTAGCATCACCCCATAAGCCTTCTAAATTGTAAAATTCTCTAGTCTGTTCTTGAAAAACATGAACCACGATGTTCACATAATCCATCAGCACCCATTGTGATCCATTGTGACCCTCTACGTGCCAAGGCTTATCTTTTAAATTTCTACTGACATGTTTTTGCACTGAATTTACAATTGCTTCTACTTGTGTGCTGGAACTTCCGGTACATATGATAAAATATTCGCATACATTATTTTCTATGTGTCTTAAATCTAATAATTGAATATCATCACCTTTTACATTTTCGATTCCTTCAACTATATGCGTTATGAGTTGATTATTTGTATTTACCAATGATTCATCTTAATTTTAATTGTCACAAAAATAGCTTTTTTTAACTAAAATCTCTTTGACTTAACAAAACATTATTCGATGATTAAAACCTAAACTTCACTAAATTTGCTAAACAATTTGTTTTACTTATGAAATTAATCAAAGTTGATGCCACGACCTCTACCAACGAACTTTCTAAGTCCTTAAATACTAAACAAAGCGAGGGCAATTTTTGTGTTTCTGCGGAATTTCAAATGAACGGTAGAGGACAACAACAAACGTCTTGGCAAAGTAACAAGTCTGAAAACATACTATTTACAATGGTTTACAACAGTATAGATCTTGACCTGGACAAACGCTTTTGCCTTAATGCTCTGGTTTGTCTATCAGTGTATAATGTGTTAAAACAAGCAGAAATTAAATCATTGAGTTTAAAGTGGCCAAACGACATTATGGCAGATGGTTTTAAAATATGTGGTATTTTGATTGAAAATAGTATTGTAGGAGCCAAAATAAAAGATGCTTATGTGGGGATAGGATTAAATGTCAATCAAACCCAATTCGACAATCTGCCACGTGCATCTTCTCTGAAAATTTTAACAGAAGTAGAGTTTGATAGAGGAGAACTCTTAGAGAAGCTGATGAAAGAACTGAAGGACCTGCCGAAAGCATTAAAAATAAATTCTGCTCAAAATATCATCAACGTCTACAAAAGATACCTTTTTGGCTATAATAAATTGCAGGAATTTGAACTACCTAAGCTTAAGCGCAAAAGGGGTAAGATTAAAGACATCGCACTCGATGGAAAATTATTAGTTGAATTTGAGTCCGGAGAACGCAAATACTTTGAACACAAAGCCATAAGACAGCTTTATTAAGACATCAACTTGTTGAAGTTGGTGGTTAAAGCATTGATGAATTTGTCGATAGGAGATTTTATCATCATAGCCATCATAGCGTTAAACTTGCCTTCAAACTTCATTTGAAATTCAGTTTTATTCTCTTCTACCGGATTAAAATAAGCCGTAAGGCTAAACGGGAATTTACCACCGTCTGCCACCAAAACTATGTTACCAAACTCGTTCTTTTCTTTAAAAGCCAGCTGGATGACCGGCATGCCTTTTAATTGAAATAAAAAACTATCTTCGGTAAGGACTTCAAATTTTTCTACACCATCGGGCATGATATTTATATAGTTATCAGCTTTAGAGAGGTATCTAAATAATTCTTTTTGAGATTTATTTATGGTAACTTTTGGGGTTTCTAAATTCATTTGAGGTATATTATTGGTTTTCTTCGCTCCATTGTTCAGGCCTGTGATGCCAGGATTTTAGTAAATTGAGGTCTTTATGACTGATATATCTTGTATCATAAGCTTCTTTTATTAAAAACTCGTAATTACTTAAAGTGTAGCAGTCTATATGTGCCTTATTAAAATTTTGATGTGCAGACTCAAAGCCATAAGAAAATATAGCAATTAGGCCTTTTACATTGGCATTTGCTTCGTTTTTAAGAGCTTTTACAGCATTTAAACTGCTTTTTCCTGTGCTTATTAAGTCTTCAATGACCACTATGTTTTGATGCTGGTCTAGCTTCCCTTCAATCTGGTTTTGTCTGCCGTGGGATTTTGGCTTTGGCCTAACATATACAAAGGGCAAACCCAAAACATCTGCAACTAAAGCCCCAATACCAATAGCTCCAGTAGCCACCCCTGCAATAACATCCGGTTTGGCAAATTGCATATCTATTTGTTTGGCCATTTGATCTTTCACGTAGTTTCTAATAGGCGGATAGGTAAGTATAACTCTATTATCACAATAAATTGGAGATTTCAATCCACTAGACCAGGTAAAAGGCTCTTGTGGTTTCAATTTTATTGCGTTTATTTGTAAAAGCAATTTAGCTGTTTCTTGAGCAATTGAGTCATCTAAAATCATACTTGCAAATGTATAAAGTTTTTCTCAATGACGTGCCAATTATTTTGTCTACTCAAAAAAATATTGGTAGCCGTTATACTTCATATTCTATTAAAAAGGTTGATTTTGAACAACTTATTGAAGATATTTTAGACAATAAAATTCATTTTATTCACCTTTACCACAAAAAAGATGACAAGTTATTACATCATCTCAAAAAGAAGCTAAAGGTTATTACGGCTGCCGGTGGCATGGTTTTTAATGGCAAAAAAGAAATTTTATTTATCTATAGAAAAGGCCGATGGGATTTGCCTAAAGGTAAAGTAGATAAAGGCGAATCTTTGGAAGAAGCGGCAATACGTGAAGTAGAAGAAGAAACAGGTGCAAAACACTTAGAAGTAAAACACTACATAGACACCACTTATCATATTTTAAAGCGAAACGGAAAGTATAAGCTCAAAGAAACTTACTGGTATAAAATGTTCACCGAATATACTGGAAAACTTGTGCCCGAAACCAAAGAAGGCATTAAAAAAGCCAAATGGAAAAATTTTGAAAAATCTCAAAAAGCACTTCAAAAATCCTACGAAAACATCAAATTGCTTTTCCCCCAGGAATACTTAATCAAACACCCTAAAGACCGGAAGTCTTAAATGGGCTTTTTCATATAAAGGACTCTTTGTATAAATCCATTTGAGCTGAGCGTAGGCATTATTTCTGAAATTTTCATCTGTTGACTTTTTGTCTAAAAATGCTTGTTCAATATGCGGATTGTTTTTCAAAAATTCTGCTGCATAATCTTCAAAGACATAAGCAGAAAACCCCTCTTTTTGCTGTAAAACAGTATCAAAAAAGTTCCAGTTGAAAAATGAATCCCTGAGTTCGGGCTCCAGTGTTTCAACGATATACCTCATGCCTTTCTGTCTGGTTGAGATAAGCCAGTCGCCTTCTCTAAATTTTATGCTATCGGTAATGTATTTACAGGTTGTTTCATAATGGGGATAATGGCCCTCATAAGCTGATGTATACGTATTGTAACTTTCAATGTGGATAGATTCAACATTTATAATGCTGTCATTTTTTAAACTTTTCATTTCAATATGGTTTCTTTGCAGACGTTTGATGATTTCGGTCCAGGAAGACTTTACCAAATAATAATCGGGTATTATCAGAGAGTCTGTGGCTTTAAAATAACTGAAATATTTCACAGGCTTTTGTACAGGTTTGTCGGCATCGTATTTCAGTCGGGCTTTTCCGGTGATTTCACTTTTCATGTAATTTGCCTGGTAAGCTTTAAATTCCAGAACTTCATACTGTGTAGAATCTACTTTAAACTTAAAAGGGTAGTGCTCTCTGTTATTATAAAAGTCAAAGTTTTCAGCCCTTAAGGATTTAATATTTTTACGTTCCAAAGCAGATAATTCTATTATACTCTCTAGCATGGCTTTTGTTGAATTTACCCTTTTATTATATGGTTTTAGCATATGGGTTTCTATCATGAGGCCTAGTGTATTCCAGAGCGAAGTATAACCTGTAGAATACCTCGGTGAATCAAAAAATTGCGAAAATCCTGCAAAGGGTGTTCTGCTGTAAACATTAACGTAAGGTGTAATCAGGAGGTCTTTTTCATTCAGTGATTTTTCGAGTTCTGGTCTGAATGTTTGTTGGGTATATTCACCCAGTTTGTGCCCTAGTTTATTATGCTGTGTGATGAGATGGGTTAAGGTATATTGATAGTCGGCACCATTAGAGACATGAGTTTCTACATAAAGATCGGGATTGATGTCGTGATAAATTTCTGCAAACGTCCACATATTTTTGGTGTCCATTTTTATGAAATCTCGGTTTAAGTCAAAATTTCGGGCATTACCTCTAAAGCCATATGCCACCGGGCCGTTTTGATTGGCTCTTGTTGTGCTGTTTCTATTGAGCATTCCGCCTAGATTATAAGAAGGAATGATATGGAGGGCAATTTGGTCGGGAAAATCAATTTTCTGATTGATGATCTCCTTTAACATTAGCATACTGGCGTCTATGCCGTCTGATTCTCCGGGATGAATACCATTGTTGATTAAAAGATGCAGTGTATTTTCATCAGTATCTGATGTTTGATAGGTAACGAGTTGAAGTGGTAAACTTATATCTGTCATTCCATAGGATTTGATGCTAAGATTACCTGAATGTTTAGCTGCTGACTCATAAAACGACATCATTTCTTCATATGTCGCTGTTTCGGTGCCCTTAGATTTTTCAAAACTTAAACTAAACTCAAATTTTTCTTTTGATTGATCTTTACAGGACCAAAGCAAAAAGATGCTTATAAATGCTAATAAAAAGGAAGTATCGTGTCTAAACATAATTTGAAATCAATAGTTTTGTCGAAAAATAATGCATATTGAAAACATATCTCTATTTATTACTTTTTTTCTTCACTATTTTAGCTTTAGCCCAATCTAATCCTGCCGATACTACGCAGCTGCAAACCGTCAATCTAAAAACTAAAATTGGTGATATTAAGGACTTTAAGCTTCAAAGTTTAGATCAAAAAACACTTCAGTCTAACGACGGCATAATTCTAACTCCTATTTTAAACCAAGTTGCAGGAGTTGTGATGCAGCAGGGCGCTTTAAATACCAGCCGAATCACCATCAGAGGAATTGGTGCAAGATCACAATTTTCTACCAACAGACTCAAATTGTACATCAACAATGTACCATTGACCAATGCTAACGGCATTTCCGTTTTAGATGATGTAGATTTAAATGCATTAGGAAATCTTCAAATTATAAAAGGCCCAAAATCTTCTGTTTTTGGCGCAAATTTAGGCGGCAATATCATTCTGCAAACACAGGATAAATCAACAGAAAGTATAGCCATAACTAGTTCTGCAGCCAGTTTTGATCGTTATCAGCTTGGATTTAATGCATCTCAGGATATTGGTAAAACCCAGTTGCAAAGTTATTTTAATCATATTCAGTCTCACGAGTTCAGAGATAATGCAGATTACGAACGCCAAAATTTGAGTTTAATCTCTAAAACTTCAATTACCCCAAACCTGAAATTAGAAAACATAGCCTTATTCACACGCCTCAACGCTTTTATACCGAGTTCCTTAAATGAAAATGATTTTCTAAATAATCCAGAGTTAGCAGCATCTAATTGGTTTAACTCAGCGGGTTTTGAATCTTATGATAAACTCCTATTAGCCTCAACATTTAATTATTACTTCAGCGAGAACAGCAGTTGGGTAACATCTGTATTTTTTAACCATCGCGATGCCTACGAGCCCCGTCCTTTTGATATTTTAGAAGAAACTGAAACGGGTTTTGGCATGAGGACACAATACGACTTCAAAACTAAATTTTATGACAGGGCTATTGGAGCAAAGATTGGTCTAGAGTGGCAATCTGATATCTATAAATCTAAAAACTTCAATAATTTATACCAAAATACAGCAGAACGAGGCAGCATTCAAGGCGCTTTGGTCAATGCTTTTGATCAGGACCGGACGAGGTTTAACGCTTTCGCCGAAGTACAGTACCAGTTGAGTAAATCTTTTGAGATGGAAGCCGGACTTAATTTTAACTTGGCTCAGTATCAGACTAATGACCAATTTTTAGACGATGGTATAGACCAAAGTGGAAGCTTGGATTATAATCCTAAATTGTTGCCTAACATTAATTTAAATTATAAACTAACAAAAAGTCTAAATGTATTGGCCAATTACAGCATAGGAATTGCCATGCCTAGTATTGATGAAAGTCTTGACGATGAAGGGTTTTTCAACCCAAACCTCAAACCATCGTTTGGGCATCATTATGAAGTGGGGGTCCAGTGGGTCAATTTAAGTAAAGGTATAAATATTCAAACCCATATATTTCAAATGAATGTGAATGACCTAATTGTGGCCAGACGCATAGAGGAAGACAGGTTTGTGGGCATAAATGCCGGATCTACGAGACATTTGGGTATTGAGTTTGTATTTAATTATCAAAAACGATTATTTCAAAATTTAGCATTCAATTTCAATACAAACTTGGCCTATAATGATTTTGAATTTACCAATTTTATTGATGGTGACGATGATTTCACCGGAAACCAAATCCCCGCCATACCAGAATACGACTTCAACTTTAGTTTAAATCTTATCTATAAAAACATCTGGTCTCTGGATTTTAATACTGAAATGATTGGTGCTATGCCTCTTGATGATGGCAATACCAGATTTACAGAGGCTTACAGTTTACTGAATTTTAAAATTGGTTACCTGGCCTATTGGTTTAATACCCAAAGCAGCTTGAGTTTTGGGGTGAATAATATTTTAGATAAAAACTTTGCAGCTAGTGTATTGCCAAATGCTGTTGGCTTTGGTGGTTCAGAACCGCGATATTTTTATCCAAGTGTTCCGAGACAATTTTATTTTAAAGTCTTGATAAATTATGAGCTTTAAAATTTGAATTCTTTTAAATTGCTACTTATAATTTGAAAATATTAAATATGACGAACAATCTTGAAGATTATAGAAAATCTTACGATAAAAATGCACTTAGACGGTCTCATTTGCACGACAATCCCATGCAGCAATTTAGACAATGGTTCGTAGAAGTGGATGAAGCCGGAAATATAGATGAAGCTAATGCTATGACGCTGAGTACAATAGGCGAAGACGGTTTTCCCAAATCCAGAATTGTACTGCTCAAATCCTACGATGAAAATGGGTTCGTGTTTTACACCAACTACAACAGCGAAAAGGGGCGGTCTATTAGCGCACATCCTGAAGTTTGCATTTCTTTTTTCTGGCCTTCTGCAGAACGACAAATTATTATAAAAGGCATAGCCAAAAAAATAGCTAAAGCAGATTCTGAACGGTATTTCAACTCAAGGCCAAAAGGCAGTCAGTTGGGAGCAATCGTTTCGCCTCAAAGCCAGGAAATAGAGCGCCGAGAAGTCCTGGAACACAAATTGAAAGCCTTGGAAAAAGAATACGAAAACAAACCCATAGAAAAACCTGAAAATTGGGGCGGATTTTGTGTTGAGCCACATTCTTTCGAATTTTGGCAGGGAAGACCTAATAGGTTGCACGATAGGTTTGTGTACCAAATTGATGATTTAGACTGGAATATAAAACGATTAGCGCCTTGATATGAAAACATTAGTATTAATAAGACACGGCAAATCTTCATGGGAAAACAACCTGAAAGACATTTATAGGCCATTGAAAAGTAGAGCTTACAAAGATATTGAGTTAGTATCTAAAGAAATACAATCTGAATTTACAGAAGGTTTTAAATTTGTTTCCAGTCCAGCCGTCAGGGCTCATGATACTGCCAAATTTTATTTTGAAAAATTAGGTTTGAACATTGAGAAACTGGAGTTATACTCTGAACTATATACTTTTGATAGTGAGGAACTTAAAGAATTTATCTGCGGTTTACCTGATAATGTGGATAAACTAGTGATTTTTGGGCATAACCCAGCATTAACAACACTTGCAAGTCAGATTGGAAGTATTTTCTTTGGGAATATTCCGACTTCGGGTGTTGTGAAAATTGAATTTGAAAATAGCAACTGGAAAAATTGTGAGAACGGGAAAACAGTTTTACATTTATTTCCTAAAAACCTCAGGCGATGAGCAATTACAAATACAACAACAGGGAACTCAGTTGGTTAAATTTTAACGCCAGAGTGCTTCAGGAGGCTTCTGACCCCAATGTACCTTTGATAGAACGCTTACGATTTGTCGGTATATTTTCTAACAATTTAGATGAATTTTTTCGGGTGAGATACGCGACTTACAGGCGTATTTCTCAAAGTGAGGAAGGCAAAAGTAAATCTATAAAAGGCTATGATGCAGATAGTATGCTCAAAGAAAAGCTTTCCTTTACTGAATACTTGGAAATTTATAAATTTAAAGGCTATGACGTCAACAAATTGCTGAAAGAAATCACTCAAATTGTTATCAAACAGCAAGCGGAAAGTCTTGAGATTTTAAGTAAAATTCACGAAGAGCTGAGAACACATAACATTTATATTATAGATGAAACTGAGGTCAGTAAAGAACACGAAAAGTTCATAAAAGATTTCTTTCTCAATAAAGTCAGTCCAGCACTGGTGACCATCATGCTAAATGATTTGGATAAGGCGCCAAATCTTAAAGATTCTGCGGCCTACCTTGCCGTTAAACTGATTCAGAAAAAAGGCAAAGATACCAAGCCGATGTATACCCTTATTGAAATACCTCGCAGTATCAATCGCTTTGTTGTATTGCCTTCTGTAGATGACAAGCAATATATTATCATGTTGGATGATCTTATTCGTTATAACCTCAATGTCATTTTCAACATTTTTGAATATGAGCGTATTTCTACCTATATGATTAAAATCACAAGAGATGCAGAGCTTGACCTTGAAGGAGATATGGATAAAAGCTACACAGAAATGCTCATGGAAGGTGTAAAAGACCGGTTAGTTGGCGACCCGGTACGATTTGTTTATGATGATAATATTGATAAAGATACTTTAGATTTTTTATTACTCAAATTAGAAATTAAAAATAGAGACAGTTTAATACCCGGAGGCAGGTATCACAATCGCCGCGACTATTTAAAATTTCCAGATTTAGGGGCTAAACACTTATTGTACAAAAAGATAACGCCTTTACCTATTCCAAACTTGAGTTTACAGGGCAGTTTATTTAAAGAAATCGCCAAAAAGGATTATTTACAATACACCCCTTATCAGACATTCTCTTATACTATAAAGTTTTTAAGAGAAGCTGCTTTAGACCCTGATGTTAAATCAATTAAAATTACCATTTACAGGTTAGCTGAGGTTTCCCATATTGCCAGTTCGCTAATAAATGCGGTGAAAAATGGTAAAGACGTCACCGTATCTATTGAGCTTCAGGCGCGATTTGATGAGGCAAATAACATCAAATATTCAGAACGCATGAAACGAGAGGGTATCAAACTGATATTTGGTGTTACAGGATTAAAAGTCCATGCCAAATCCTGCGTGATAGAACGTTTAGAAGGCAATAAGATAAAACGATACGGTTTTATAAGCACAGGAAATTTTAATGAAAACACCGCAAAAATTTACACAGATTACACATTATTTACCTGTCATAGTGAAATATTGAAAGACATTAATAAGGTCTTTGAGTTTTTTGAAGCCAATTACAGAATAAAAAAATACAAGCACCTTATAGTTTCGCCACATTATACCCGTGATTTTTTCTACGACAAAATCGACGAACAGATTGAACTTGCCCAAGCCAACAAGCCCTGTGGGATCATGTTTAAAATGAATAGCTTATCGAGTTACGATATGGTTAAAAAGCTATACCAAGCGAGTCAGGCCGGAGTGGAAGTTAAATTGATTATAAGGGGAATTTGTTGCTTAATTCCAGAGGTAGAAGGGATGAGCGAAAACATAAAGGCTATAAGTGTAGTTGATAAATTTTTAGAACATCCAAGATTGTATATTTTTAAAACCAAAAAGAAAAAAGAAGTTTACATTTCTTCTGCAGACTTAATGACAAGAAACTTAGACAATAGGGTAGAAATTACTTGCCCAATTTATGATAATGGTATTAAGGAAGAGTTGATAGATACATTTAATATATGCTGGAGAGATAATGTAAAAGCCAGAGACCATGCTTCTTATGATAAAAATGAGTACGTGAGTAACGAATTAGAAGATCACAGAAGTCAATTTGAAACCTATGAATATTATAAACATAAACTGAATCATAAATAATTAAGATTTGCTTAGAATAAGAAAATACGCTTCAATAGACATTGGTTCTAACGCTGTACGATTATTGATTTCCACCATAACAGAGCCGGAAAATAAACCGGTAAGTTTTAAAAAGACATCTCTGGTTAGAGTGCCCATAAGATTGGGGCAGGATGTCTTTGTAAATGGATATATTTCAGATTTTAATATTTCCAGAATGAAACAGACCATGAAAGCTTTTCAATTGCTGATGAATTGTCATAAAGTTGAAAAATATAGAGCTTGTGCAACATCTGCTATGCGTGATGCTCAAAATTCAAAAGCACTAGTTGATGATGTCAAATCTGAAACGGGTATAGATATTGAAATTATAGATGGCTCAGATGAAGCGGCAATTATAGCAGCCACCGACCTTCATGAATTGATTAACACAGAAAAAACCTATATTTATGTCGATGTTGGTGGAGGGTCTACTGAAATTACAATTTTCGCCAATGGTAAAACTGTAAATTCAAAATCTTTCAATCTGGGAACTGTAAGAATACTAAACAACTTGGTCTCTGAACAAGACTGGGAGGATTTTAGGCAATGGATTAAAACCTATACCAAAGGCTATTCAAAAATTGAAATGATCGGCTCAGGGGGCAACATCAATCACATCTTTAAAGCCAGTGCAAAAAAAACAGGCAAGCCTTTATCTTTCTTTTACCTGAGCTCCTATTATCAATTGTTGCAATCGTTGACCTACGAAGAGCGTATTGCCCAGCTCAGTATGAATCAGGACAGGGCCGATGTCATCGTGCCGGCCACAGAAATTTATCTCACGGCCATGAAACAGAGTAAGTCCAGAAGGGTACACGTTCCTAAAATAGGATTGTCTGACGGGATTGTAAAATCCATGTATAATGCGTATAAAAATATCTAGGCTTAATAGCCGAAAGAAATTGAATAGAACAACCATAACAACAAAGTTTGCTTAGAGATATGATTGTTAAAGTTTGGGGTAATTAGCATCATCATCCAGCACCAGCTTTTAAGTTTTTATGGCAAAAAAATATTTAAAAATTTATTAGGGATTCAATAAGGAATACTCCTGTTGTTGTGGGTAGAATTGCAATAAAGCGTAAGAAAAAGTATATTGATCATTTGGATAGGTAAGAAAGTCTTGGGCTATACTTGATAAAGATGTTCTTCCTGTCAATCCAACAGTAAAATATCAAAGATTAAATAGATTTTATGAAAATTCTAGACCTCAATACTAATATATGAATGATTGAACATAACCGAGCCCTATAACTTTCCATGAGTCAAAGATAATTTGTTGTGACTTTACTCTGAAGAGTTTGCTTATTATACTTAATTTTGATGTGAAGTAATGCACCGATTTTGAAGATAAAAAATTTACAAGTCTTATTTTTTGTTACCACCATAGTTATAGCAGCTTTAATTTTGGAATCCACACAATTATGGATTTTATTTCCCTGGATACTTCTTTCCTTTTTGAGTTTCCTCTATAATTTCAAGAATAGAAAACCTTGGGTTCTAATTCCCAATTGGGTTACTTTCATTAGACTGCTATTACTTTTGGTTATAATCTTGTTTTGGCAAAAATTTACTTCAATTGAATTGTCCTATGGGGTATTTTCCATTGTGATTCTAGATTTTTTTGATGGCTTTATAGCCAAACACTTTGGCATGAAAAGCAAATTTGGAGCTGTTTTTGACGCAGAGACAGACGCCTTTTTTGTTTTGGCCATAAGTATGATACTTGTCTTTAAACATGACTTGTCATTATGGTTAGTAAGCATGGGATTTTTACGCTATATTTTTGGTTTATATTTTTTGTTTACACCAAAAACTAAAACTCGTGAATCTCCTAAAATTGGAAACAGAAGTTTATATAGTATTATTGCCGGAGGTGTTTTGGTTATTTTGGCCTTTTGCACTTTACTATCTGCAAATGGAGTTCAAGCCTTACTAATTTTATGCAATCTGCTTTTAGTATCTTCTTTTGTATTTTCTGTGTATCCTCAAAAACCTTAAAATGAATACCTACTTAATCTGTCCTGATTTTAAACGCGTGACCTCTGGTGGCTCTCGGTTTAACAAGAAACTCATTGAGGCTTCTCAAGGGCAAATAACACCTTTATTTTACAATGTAGACCCCATTAACTTGATGATACAAAATATACCAAATGATGAAATCATTTTGATAGATAGCTTAATTTTAAATAATATAGCTCAGCTAATCTCAAGGCCATTTATAATTTTATGTCATTTGCCCTCTTTTATGAATACCGCTTTAGATAAAAAAACCATTGCAAAAGAAATTAAGTTGTATAAAAACCAAAAGATTATAGTTACCGGGCACAGAATGAAGAATACACTCATCGAAAAAATGGACATAAGTCCTAAACAAATCCATAGTATTCAACCAGGAATTAATAACTTTAACAAGAAAAAGCATTATCAAAATACCACCGAACGACTTGTGTGGGTGGGTAATATAAGTCCAGTTAAGGGCTTTTTGGAAATGCTGGATGAGTTAAAGCAACTGACAAATTATCCTTGGCATCTGGATGTGTATGGTTCAACAGATTTCGATTTAGAATATATGTCAGCAGTAAAAGATAAGGTAATTCAATACAGCTTAGAACATCGTATAGAATTTAAGCAAAGCTTACCGCACAACCTATTAATGAAGGAGTTGGTTAATTATGATCTCATGATTCAATTTTCAAGATTTGAAAGCTTTGGTATGGCAGTTTATGAAGCTTTAAACATCGGTTTACCAGTTATAGGCCTACATTTGCATCACGAGGCTTGCTTTGATAATTGTAAGCATTGTTATTCTGCAGAACATCCTAAAGCATGGCGGAGAACAATGTCCTTTTTATTTGAAAGTCCCAAAGAACTTAAAAAAACAAGTCAAATAGAAATTAGAACTTGGGCTAATGTTTATCAGGATTTTAAAGCATTCATAGATCAAAACAATGGAGGATTTTAAATTTGTTATTTTATGTGTTGCATACTTAAGCTTGCTTGTGGAATTGGTGTTTTTCCCTGTTCCAAGCGTAGCCTCTACCTATCAATTGGTTTTAGTCGATAAAACTCATAAAAGAACCAAAAGCAGATTGAATACGATAAAGGACTGGCCAATTTGGAAGAAGCTCTTAATTTTATTCATCCCAGTTCTTATAAATGTTACAGTATTTTTACTCCCGTTCTTCTTTAGTTTAAATATTATAGAGTGGGATATGATTTTAAATCAACATTTTTTTACAGCCTTGGGGGTAATATTTCTTCTGTCAGGACGAAGTATGACTTTTTTTTCTGTAATTCAGATAAAAAAAATAAACAAGAGTATTGATCATCAAAAATATCTTCATCAAAAGGGATGGTTTAGATGGTCTAGAAATCCGGGTTTGTTGGGCATGTATATTTTCATTTTGGGGGTTTGGCTATTATATTCACAGCTTTTGTTTTTAGTGGGGATTATATTTTATATTTTTTTTATGCATTTTAAAATTTTGTTGGAAGAGGAGTACTTAATGGAAAAATTTGGAGAGAAATATCAGCAATATTTAAAACAGACAAGAAGATATTTATGAATAGACAGGATGCTATAAAAGACTGGTTTAATAGTACATACAAGCAGCGAGGAAACCTCTATCTACGTCCCGTCAAGGCCTATTTTATTTTTGCTGAATTATTAAAATTAAAACCTGGGGATAGACTACTGGATGTGGCCTGTGGTTTGGGTAGAATGATCGAGGCCGCTCAAGATTATTCAAAACATTTGTACGGAATTGATATTTCAGATGTAGCCATTGAAAAAGCAAAGAAAAAATTTCCCAACCATCATCTGCAGGTTGCAAATGCTGAAAAATTGCCTTTTGAAGATGGTATATTCGACAAAATTACTTGCTTAGGATCATTAGAAAGAATGCTGGATACTGAATCAGTTTTTAGAGAAATGCAGAGGGTTTCTACAGGCAAAGCAAGGTTTTGTTTTTTAGTGAGAAATTCTAAATCATTTAAATGGGTAATATTTAAAAAATGGCTGAATACAACAAATACCAAAGGAAATCAAGGGGCTAAAACCATGGAAGAATGGACTAAATTATTTGAAAGTAATAATTTTAAAATAGAAGAAATCGTTTCAGATCAGTGGCCGGTTATGAAATGGAAAAGACCATTTAATCTTTTTAATCCTCACTTTTTTAAGAAAGTTCATTCACCATTTGTTCCCTTAGTTTACGCCTCAGAATATATATTCATTTTATCAAAGAACGATGACGCAAAGTAAAGTTGCTGAACTATATGATCGCTTATTCCATTTTGAGCATAAAAGAAAAGTTTCGAAGCAATATCCTATTCACAAAAAACTTAGCCATTCATTTGGTTATCGAGATATTTATGAATACATCATAACTACTGAAGCGATTACAAATAAGACCATTTTAGATGCCGGATGTGGAGTGGGATATGGGACTGCCTTATTAGCAGAAAGCGGTGCTCAGAAAGTTCACGGCATTAGCATCAGCACAGCTGAAATAAGGCAAGCAGTAAAATTCCAAACACACCAAAATTTGAGCTTTGAAGTGGCTTGCTTTAAAGATACAACAAAGGAAAGTTATGATTTGATCGTATGTGTTGAAAGCATTAAGCATTCTTTAGATATACAAATTGATTTCGATGCACTTGTAAAAGGCTTGAAACCCCAGGGAAGATTAATAATTGTTGACGACTTTTTTGAAGGCAAGAAGAATAAATCCCTGTCTAACCTCATGAAAAAATGGGAACTGAAATACGTCCTGAAAGAAGAATACCTAAAAACTAATGCTGAAAATTTTAAAATTAAAACCACTGATTTGACTGAGTTTGTCACAATATCATCTTTATGGAAACTGAAGTTAAATCGCTTTATGTCTAGATGGATCATGCGAAAAAAGGTTTTTGATATCTTTGAAGGCGGTTGGCTTTTAGACGAATTATACACACGGGGACTGATGAAATATAAAATCATTTATATCACAAAGCAATGAATAACAAAACATTGGTTTTCTTTTTGTTATCTATTTTACCTTCAGCAGTTAATTTACTGCTCTTACCATTATACATTAATTATTTTTCAACACAGGATTACGGCATTATAGCTTTAGGCAATACGTTTTGGGCATCCATCATGGTAATGGTAGGGCTTTCTCTTGAAGCTGCTTTGCGAGTAATGCAATTTAAGCTTGCAACACATAAAGCCAAGCGTCTTTTTAACTCTATTTTTTGGTTTAGGTTTATATTGATTGTCTTTTGGGTTATCATCTTTTCCCTTTTTGGAGGTGAAATATTTAAAGCTATTTATGCACAAGATTACTTCTATCCATATGTCTTTATAATACTTGCAACTCAAATGATGGGTTTCTTGTTTTCTTTGTTTGCTATTTTTATTCAGAATCAATTGATTCAAAAAACATACCTTTGGATTATCATTATACCACTTTTTTCAATTTCTGTATCTCAAGTGCTGGGTATTCTCCTTTTTGAGGTTTCATTAGAGGAGTTTTTATGGATTGGGTTTTGGGCTACACTTTTCGCCTCTAGTCTTGTGATTTATGCTTACCGTTCGTATTTTCAATTTATTATAGATTCTAAGTTAATAAAAAAAGCATTAATTTTTGCTCTTCCACTTGTTCCATTTGTAATTTTTTATACATTAGAAAACCAATTAGATAGAGTTTTTGTGTCGCGGTATTTAAGCCTTGAAAAATTAGCAGTTTACAGTGTATTATTAACAGTTTTTGGATTATTCAACAAGGTAGTAAATGCGCTAGAAACTGCAGTTCGTCCTCAATTATACAGTGCATTCAAAGAAAATAACACCAAACTATCCTCCCAATTTTTTTCGCAATACATACTAATTGGGCTTGCTTTAATTGTCGGTGTAGTTTGTTTGGCAGCACCTTTTGAATGGTGGTTAAGTAATCCAAAATACATGATTATCAAAAAATACGTCTGGTGGATGGCTTTGGTGCTCATTCCCTTGGTTTTTGTTCGTTTTTATGCGTTAATCATTCTTTACTTTAAAACGCCATGGATTCTAACAATTGTTGCATTTATTAAACTAATACTCTTAGGAATATTATGTCATATCTTACTGCCTCCTTATGGATTTTATGGAATATTTATTGCCATGGGAATTTCCCAATTTATTAATGTTATAGCTTTTATTAAATTAAACGATTACCCTATAAAAATAACGCCTAGCATTTTATTTCTTTCAACATTATTAAGCATTTCATTAATTTTTAAAATTATCTGGAACACCCCTGTAATATTTTATATTTTAGTATTATCGTTGATTTTAAAAATGTATAAAGAATTCAAATTAGAAGACTTCAAATTGTTTTAAGTGAAATGAATTTAAACAAAAAACATTGGCATGCGCTGATTCAATTAAAAGATATAATCGATTCAAATGAAGTATCATCTGATCTTTTTTTAAATAAAGAGGTTTTTTGGGCGAAAGAACCAAATCAAGATGACTTATTGCATATCGGTTTTAACACTAATAGTCCTGAAATTCTCTCATCATCATTAGATGAAAAGGAATACAAGCAATTTGAGCTATACCTGTCTTATCTGCGCGTAAATAAAAATGACGCAATGGCGAAGGTGTTTTTGCACGTTGCACAGACCTTAGATGGTAAAATAGCTTTAAACAATGGAAAGTCTCAGTGGATTGGAAATAAGGCAAACAGAATCCATAGTCATCGCATCAGAGCATTGGTAGACGCCGTCATGATTGGTGGCAATACCTTTAGGATAGATGACCCTAAACTTAATGTTAGGCATGTGGAAGGCAACAATCCTCGTATTGTGGTTATTACAGGAAAACAAATCAATTTTCGCCCACATCAAAAAAAATCTATCGTGTTTACCTACAATACTACATTAAATCTAGCAAATGATTTTAAAGGAGAGGTAATTGTTTGTCCTGCTGAAAATGATAGAATACCAATTTCTTTTATTCTTAAAGAACTGAAAAAAAGAGGTATACATACAGTATTGTTAGAAGGTGGTCAAAGCTGTATAAAGCAATTTATATCTGAACAATTAATTCATCAGTTAGAGTTCCATATCGCTCCTATGATTTTTGGTAGCGGGATGGACGCCGTAAGATTAAATGAAATAGAAGACATCGATAAAAGTATCTTTCTAAATGATGTTAAATATCACACGGTAGACGGTGAAATAATGGTGGTATCACAAAATATCAATTATGCAAGTTAGGTCCTTTTGGCATTTAGATTCTAAAAAATCCTTCATTAAAAATCAAGAGGTATTAAAACCAGAATCTTCTGAAATACAGGAATTTTATAGCCTATGTTCTAACCTAAGTTTGGGATCAGAAAGATTAGTAGCTAAAGGAAGAATACCAAGGTCTTTATTCCAAAAAATGAAAGTTCCTCATCAAAAAGGTAATTTTTCTTTTCCCATTCAGTATGGGTATTCTTTGATAGTTCAAGATAAAGACGGGAATCGATTTCATTTAATGCACCCTCATCAAGACAAAATTTTATCAAACATAAATGAGTTGACCTTAGTACCTGAGGACATGAGTCTCCAAAAAGCTGCTCAAATTTCAAATATGGAAACTATTGTAAATGCAATTTGGGATTCTGGTTTTCAGTATGGAGATCAAATCCTTGTTTGTGGTATTGGCTCTATTGGTCTTTTATTGGCTTATACTTTAAAAAATCAGATTGGAATTGATTTAAAACTTAAAGAAACCAACCCCCATAAACAAGATATTTTAAAAAATCTGGGCTTTGATATGCTTGAAAATGACTCTACATTATTTGACGTTTGTTTTCATTGTAGTGCTCAGGAAGATGGACTTAAGTTTTGCCTTAACCGGAGTAAAAGCGAAGCCAAAATAATCGAATTGAGTTGGTATGGAGATAAAGCCATAAATCTTCCATTAGGAATAGACTTTCACCACAAAAGGATTAAGCTAATTTCGTCACAAGTTTCAAAAATACCACATCAATTATCTGATAAACATACGTTTACTACTCGAAAAAAATTGATCATTGCTTTGTTGAAGGAAATAAACATACCCGAAGTAGTTTATCATACCATAGCTTTTGAAGAATTGCCGCAATTCTTTCAAGACCTTAGAGCAGGACAGCAGCCGACAGCCTTTTTATACACCGTAACTTATTAAAACTAAAAATATGTATTTTGTTACCATTAGAGACAGCATTATGATTGCCCATTCACTCAAAGATGAATTTTTTGGTCCTGCACAACGTATGCATGGCGCAACTTATGAAGTAGATGCAACTTTTTTAACTGATGAGTTAAATGCACATCAAGTAGTTATAGACATTGGTCTGGCTCAGGATCTACTAAAAGAGGTATTAGCGCCTTTAGCTTATCAAAATTTAGATGAACTTCCGGTTTTTAAAAATAAGTTAACCACTACAGAATTTATAGCTAAATATATTCAGGAAGAATTGACAAAATCTGCTAAAAAGAAAGGTTTTGATGGAAAAATAGAGACCTGTATTAAAGAAAATCCTAATGCATTTGCAGGCTTTCGGCCGTAGAACAACACTTTATGTATGTTGCTATTATTTAGTATTTTTTTCATCCTTAATTTTATACTTTTTATTCCAAATTTTATGGTAAACAGGCATTACGCCCAAATTTTACCTGTTAATGAATTAAAAAATAAGCCTCGAGATTTTTTTAAACTTTTTATAAGACGCTGGAACCCCGATTTCTTTAGACTTAATGCAGAATTAATTTGGATAATCGCCTTAGGTCTTATTTTTCAGTTTCTTTTTGAATCTCCTCTTTTGCTTTATGGAATTATACCTGTATATCTTTTTTCTTTTAGTGTTTTAAGTTATCATTATCTCATTTTTGGTATATTTAAAAGATATCCATCTTGGTTTAATGATTGGCCTCAAATCAAACAAGGTTTAGCAATTGCAAAGCATGGTTATATTTGGCATTTAATAGGGGGTATGTTATTGTTGATTGTCCTGTTTTTTTTGCTCATAGCATTATGTGTTTTTTTTATAACGCTTATTAAGGTGCATAACACCATGCCATTGTTGGTGTTTTGCCTTCTCACCTTATTTGTTACTCATATTTACTACTGGTACGTCTCATTTAACCCTTTTAAGCTTAGTAGTGAATATAATATTTTTGTTTTAGGGCATTTTCAAGTGCAATATACGACCTGCTTCATTTTAGCAAATAGATTTATATCCAAAAATCTACAGACTGGTTTAAAAGTTTTAAAACAACGATCAGGTACTCAGTTAAATAAACCCATTAGTTGGGAGAAGAAGCCTAATTTGGCCTTTATAGCCATGGAATCATACGGAGCGATTTTATATGAGAACAAATTTTATAAAACAGACTGGGAGAATTTTATTGGGTCTAAGAATGATGAAATAAACGGCTTAGGATATCAAATACATTCAGGATTCTTATTGCCATCGGTGAGTGGCGGTAACTCCTGGTTGTCATTCTTTGGCTTACTCAAGGGTGTTAAAATCCCCTCTGATGCTGTATATAATGTAATGTTTAACAGCCCAGAGAATTATAATTTTCCATCTATTTTTAACCGACTCAACCTATCTGACTATGCAACTTTTTGGATTTCAGGAATAGGGGGCTTTAAAAAAATGGATATAGATTGGAAGGCATTCAAACAATTTTCTGGTGTTCAGCATATCATCAAATACGATGATTTTAAATACAAGGGTTCAACATTCAATATGGGACCTTCTGCACCAGAGCAATTTAGCTTAAATAGAATAATGGAATTGGTTAAAGAAAATGCAGAAAACAAACCTAAAGCTTTTTTTTACGAGACAATTAATTCGCATTATAAATTTGATTCTCCAACGCAAATTTTAAATCAATGGCAAGACTGTCAAACTGCAAAAAGAAAGGATTTTAAACCCATTACCCGGTCAAAAAAAAATATTAAAGAAAATTATTTAAAAGCTATACAATACCAGTGGGATAGCATATTAGACCTCTTGAGAAATGAAAAAGAAAATCCCTACGTTTACATTATTTTTGGAGACCACCAACCACCCATGATCACAGATCCGGAAAATTCGTTTAAAACACCCTTCCACATTATAACTAATGTAAATCTTAATAAAAATTATTGGGACAATCTGCATTTCACCTCACAGCTCATATTAGATATAGACAATACCCCAACTATAAAAAATGAGGATTTTTTAAATCATTTTAACCGGTATATGAATGATCAATAGTACTTAAAAAAAATACGAAAAGCATTTAAAGAGCTAAGAACATAGAGAAAAGAGAATAGACTAATAATTACAAAGTATCAAGTACAAAGTATCAAGTGCAAAGTATCAAGTCCAAAGTATCAAGTACAAAGTATCAAGTACAAAGTATCAAGTACAACAAACATATAAAGAATCTGGAACCCTTCGGCTATGCTCAGGGCAGCGCCTTGAATTTTAAAATTTTGAATTACATCTAATGAGTACAAAGTAAAACAAGTCTTCAACCAGCGACTGATGAATAAGTTTATAAGTTTATGGGGTTATGAGTTTAAAGGAAACAACCAAAGACTTTCATTAATTAAAATTTTTGAATAGCACAGTGTTAAAAATAAAAACCTGGAATTTGGAATCTGGAATTTGTAACTTGGAACCCTTCGGCTTTGCTCAGGGCAGCGTTTGGAACCCTTCGGCTGTGATCAGGGCAACGCCTGGAACCCTTCGGCTTTGC
>Ga0102928_1000396_pt1 | contig 27860 bp, 24 predicted proteins | sample SalPonR1_B_D1_MG_FD_78504 | JGI IMG/M metagenome (GOLD analysis project Ga0102928, IMG submission 78504) | Salt pond soil microbial communities from South San Francisco under conditions of wetland restoration - Salt Pond MetaG R1_B_D1_MG | ecosystem: Environmental > Aquatic > Marine > Intertidal...
AGCACCGCCAGGAAGAGCACGGCCAAGAAGAGCACGGCTCCGAGATCGGCCGCAGCCGAGACGGCCTGACACAGGCTCTCACGGCATGTGCGGTCCGCGCCGAGGGTCGGAAACATAGGATCCTCGACATGGCCGACGACACCGCGAACGACGACGCCCGGGGCAACCCGGGCGTCGCCGCGTTCGGCGACTTCATCCGCAGCCAACGGCGCCTCGCCGAACTGTCGCAGCGCGAGCTCGCCAAGTTGGCCGATCTGTCCGACGCCTACCTCAGCCAACTCGAACGGGGTCTGCACGAGCCGTCCGTGCGTGTGCTCAACGGCCTCGCCCAGGCGCTCAACGTGCCGTCCGACCGCTTGCTGAATTATCTCGGCCGTGGCGACGCCGGCGAGACGGTGTCGACCGAGGGGGCCATCGCCACCGACGACCGCCTCACCGACACCCAGAAGCAGTCGCTGATCGAGATGTATCGCGCCTTCATCGCTGCCAACGACGTTGCCGGCGGCTGAGACGCCGTCATCCAGCTGTCCGTCACCCGGCTGTCCGTCACCCGGCGAGCCGCACGGCGGCTTCCACCACGACCGACACCGTCGTCGCCTCGATCCTGCGTGCCGTCTCCTCCGACGGCGTCTCCGTCTCGGTGCGGTTCACCAGCACGCCGGCGACGCACCCGGCGCGGAGCCCCTGGCTGGCGCACATCGTGAACAGCGTGGCGGCCTCCATCTCGTAGTTGAGCACCCCCATCGCCTGCCAGTCCTCGAGGCTGCCGCGGAATCGACGTGTCACCCGAGCCGAGAACGTGTCGTAGCGTTCCTGGCCGGGATAGAAGGTGTCCGACGACGCCGTGATGCCCACGTGCGGATCCACGCCGACGGCGCGCGCGGCCTCCACCAGGGCCGTCGTGCAGTCGAAGTCGGCGACGGCGGGGAACTCCATCGGGGCGAAGTGCAAGCTGGCGCCGTCGAGGCGGACCGCACCGGTCGTGACGATCACGTCGCCCGGTCGCAGCTGGGGCTGGATCCCACCGGTCGTACCGACCCGCAGGAACGTCCGCACGCCGAGTTGGGCCAGCTCCTCGACGGCGATCGACGTCGACGGGCCACCGATGCCCGAAGAGCACACCACGATCGGGGTGTCGCCCGACCAACCGAGAAACGATGTGAACTCACGGTGTGCCGCCAGGAACGTGGGCCGCTCCATGGTGGCTGCGATGCGCTCCACGCGGGCGGGGTCGCCCGGCACGATCGCCACCGTGGCGCCCTGCAGCATGTCCTGGGTGAGACCGAGATGGAAGACCGGGGTCATGGCCCGAACCGTAGCCCCGGTGCTGCGACGCGACCTCCAGCCGCACCCGAACCGACGCCGCTTGTAGACATGCAGATATCCTTATACAGTTCTGTGAATGTTGACGGAGCTGACCCAGGCCGACGACCGGCTGGCCACGGCGACGCTCGGGGAGACACGGGATCGGCCGGCCGGAGAACTCGCCACCGACGAGGCCCTCGACACGCTGCGCGCCATCGGCGAGGAGACCCGGCTGCGCATCGCCGCGGTGCTGCGACGGGGCGAACTCACCGTCACCGATCTCACCGAGATCCTCGGCCAGTCGCAGCCACGCGTCTCCCGTCACCTGCGCGTGCTCGTCGACGCCGGTCTCGTCACCAAGCAACGCGAGGGCACCTGGGCCTTCTTCCGGATCGTCGACCGGGGCCCGCGAGCGGCGCTCGTCGACGCCGCGCTCACCTCGATCGACGCCGACGACACGATGTTGGCCGCCGACGCCGCCCGTCTCTCCGACGTGCGCGCCCGGCGTGCCGCTGCGGCCAACGACTACTTCGAGCAGATCGCCACGATCTGGGACGAGGAACGCTCGCTGCACGCGTCACCCGCCACCGTCGAGGACGTGATCCTCGATGCCGTCGGCGATCTGCCGCTCGGCCGCATCCTCGACGTCGGTACCGGCACCGGTCGGATGGCGCAGCTGCTGGCGGACGGCGCCGAACGAGTGGTCGGGCTCGACACCAGCCACTCCATGCTGGCCGTGGCGCGCGCCAACCTCGAACGTCTCGAACTGCGCAACGTCGAACTCCGCCAGGGCGACGTGTACAGCCCGCCCTTCGACCGAGGCACGTTCGACCTGGTCGTCGTCCACCAGGTGCTGCACTATCTCGACGATCCGCTCCGCGCACTCGTGGAAGCCGGACGCCTCATGGCGCCCGGCGGTCGCCTGCTCGTGGTCGACTTCGCACCGCACACCCACGACTTCCTCCGCGACGCCGCACATCGCCGGCTCGGCTTCGGGCACGACCAGCTCCGCGACTGGCTCGACGAGGCCGGGCTCCACTGCACGCGCATCGTCGACGTCGACCCGCCCATCGCCAACCCGGACGGACTCACCGTCACGGTCTGGCTCGCCACCGATCGCACCACGACGAGAGACGACGCATGAACCCCACATCTTCCGGTCGCGCAGCGGAGCTGCGTCCCGACCATCCCTTCCGCGACCACCCGCTCGCCCGGGCCGCCCGGGAGAGGATCCTGGTGCTCGACGGTGCCATGGGCACCGAGATCCAGACACTGGGGCTCGGCGACGACGTCTTCCGCGGCGACCGCTTCTGCGACCACGGTTGCGATCTCGCCGGCAACAACGAACTGCTCACGCTCACCCAGCCCGACGCAATGCGCGACATCCACCTGCGTTACCTCCTCGCCGGCGCCGACATCGTCGAGACGAACACGTTCTCCGCCAACCGGGTGTCACAGGCCGACTACGACACGGTCGACGTCGTGGCCGAACTCAACGAGGTCGCCGCCCGGCTCGCACGCGAGGCAGCCGAGGAGGCCCACGGACGAGACGGCCGGCCGCGCTTCGTGGCGGGTGCCGTCGGGCCGACCAACATGACGTTGTCGCTGTCGCCCAAGGTGGAGGATCCCGGATTCCGGGCGATCACGTTCGGCCGGCTCGCCGACGCCTACCAGGAGCAGATCGACGCCCTGCTGCGCGGCGGCGTCGACACGATCCTGGTGGAGACCGTGTTCGACACGCTCAACGCCAAGGCGGCCATCGTGGCGAGTCGCCGCGCGATGCAGGCAGCCGGTCGCCGGGTCCCCCTGATGATCTCGGGAACCATCACCGACCGCTCCGGCCGCACCCTGTCGGGCCAGACCCCGGCCGCGTTCTGGCAGTCGATCCGTCACGCGGAGCCGCTCACCGTCGGTCTCAACTGCGCGCTCGGCGCCGAGGAGCTCCGGCCCCATCTCGCCGAGCTCGCGTCCGTGGCCGACACGCTCATCTGCGCCTATCCCAACGCCGGACTCCCCAACGAGCTCGGCGGCTACGACGAGCAGCCCGCCACCACGGCCGGCTTCATCGCCGAGTTCGCCGAGGCGGGTCTGCTCAACGTGGTCGGTGGGTGCTGCGGCACCACTCCGGCACACATCGAGGCGATCGCCGACGCCGTGAGCGACGCCACCCCCCGCGTCGTGCCGACCCGCGAACCCCGGCTCGAGCTGTCGGGTCTCGAACCGTTCGCACTCACCGGCGACATCCCCTTCGTCAACGTGGGGGAGCGCACCAACATCACCGGTTCGGCCAGATTCCGCCGGCTGATCAAGAACAACGAGTACGCCGAGGCGCTCGACGTCGCCCGCCAGCAGGTGGAGAACGGCGCCCAGGTCATCGACGTCAACATGGACGACGGGCTCATCGACGGGGTCGAGGCCATGACCACCTTCCTCCATCTCGTGGCCACCGAACCCGAGATCGCCAAGGTGCCGATCATGATCGACTCCTCCAAGTTCGAGGTGATCGAGGCGGGCCTGCAGTGCGTGCAGGGCAAGCCGATCGTGAACTCGATCTCGATGAAAGAGGGTGAGCAGGCGTTCCTCGAGCAGGCTCGCACGTGCCTCGACTACGGCGCAGCGGTGATCGTGATGGCCTTCGACGAGGTGGGCCAGGCCGACACCGTGGAACGCAAGGTGGACATCGCCCGCCGCGCCCACCGGCTGCTGGTCGACGAGGTCGGCTTCCCGGCCGACGACATCATCATCGACCCCAACATCTTCGCCGTGGCCACCGGGATCGAGGAGCACAACCGCTACGGCCTCGACTTCATCGAGGCCACCCGGCGGATCACCGACGAGCTCCCCCACGTCAACGTGTCGGGCGGTGTGTCCAACCTGTCGTTCTCGTTCCGGGGCAACGAACCGGTGCGCGAGGCGATGCACTCGGTGTTCCTGCTGCGCGCCATCGAGGCCGGCATGCGTCTGGGCATCGTCAACGCCGGCCAGCTGGCCGTGTACGAGCAGATCGATCCGGAGCTGCGCGAACTCTGCGAGGACGTCGTGCTCGCCCACCGGCCCGACGCCACCGAACGGCTCCTCGAGGCGGCCACCCGGTTCCAGGGTGACGGTGCCGAGCAGGCCGATCCGGCCGCCCAGGAATGGCGCAGCTGGGACGTCACCCGGCGCATCGACCACGCTCTCGTGAACGGCATCACCACGTTCATCGAAGCCGACGTCGAAGAAGCGCGTGCCGGCGCCGACCGCGCCGTCGACGTGATCGAGGGGCCGCTGATGAGCGGGATGAACACCGTCGGCGACCTGTTCGGCGCCGGCAAGATGTTCCTCCCCCAGGTGGTGAAGTCGGCACGGGTCATGAAGCAGGCAGTGGCCTTCCTCACCCCGTTCATCGAAGCCGAGGGCGAGGCGGGGGCGGCGTCGAAGGCGGGCACCGTGTTGCTCGCCACGGTGAAGGGCGATGTGCACGACATCGGCAAGAACATCGTCGGGGTGGTCCTCGGCTGCTCGAACTACGAGATCATCGATCTCGGCGTGATGGTGCCGGCCCAGACCATCCTCGACACGGCCAAGGAGCGCGATGTCGACGTGATCGGTCTGTCCGGGCTGATCACCCCGTCGCTCGACGAGATGGTACGGGTGGCCTCGGAGATGGAGCGCCTCGGCTTCCAGGTGCCGCTGTTGATCGGCGGCGCCACCACCAGCCGACTCCACACCAGCTTGAAGATCGACCCCGCATACAACGGCCCCGTGGTCCACGTCGGCGACGCCAGCCGGGCGTCGGGCGTGATCTCGAGCCTGCTGTCGGCGACGCAACGCGACACCTTCCTCGACGAGCTGCGCTCCGACTATGCGCGGGTGGTGGCGTCGCACGCGCGTGCCACCGTCGAACGCGACCGGGTCGGCATCGACATGGCGCGCAGCAATCGGCTCGCCCCCGTCTTCGACGCCGGTACCGTCTCGGAGCCGTCGTTCACCGGCGTCCGGGTGATCGACGACATCGCCGTCTCCGAGCTGGTGCCCTACATCGACTGGACGCCCTTCTTCCGCACCTGGGGGATCCGGGGCACGTATCCCGACGTCCTCACCGACGCCGAGCTGGGTGAGGCCGCCGCACCGCTGTTCGCCGACGCCCAGGCGATGCTGGCGAAGATCGTCGACGAGCGATGGCTCCGGCCGAAGGCCGTGGTCGGGTTCTGGCCGGCCAACGCCGACGGCGACGACATCGCCGTGTTCGCCGACGACGACCGCAGCGCGGTCCGGGCCCATTTCCGCGGAATCCGCCAGCAGGCCGCCAAGACCGGGACGCGGGCCACGACGAGCGCCAACCTGTGCATCTCCGACTTCGTGGCACCCATCGACAGTGGCGTGCGTGACTGGGTGGGCGGCTTCGTCGTCACCGCCGGCCCCGAGGAGATCGAGATCGCCGCCGCGTTCGAGCGCGACAACGACGACTACTCGTCGATCCTGCTGAAGGCTCTCGCCGACCGGCTCGCCGAGGCCCTCGCCGAGCGCATGCACGAGCGGGTCCGCACGGAGTTCTGGGGATACGCGACCGACGAGTCGTTCGCTCCGGCGGAGCTGCTGCGCGAGTCGTTCCGCGGGATCCGACCCGCCCCCGGATATCCCTGCCAGCCCGACCACACCGAGAAGATCACGCTCTTCGAACTCCTCGACGCACCCGCCACCGTGGGAGTCGAACTCACCGAGTCGTTCGCGATGTGGCCCGGGTCGTCGGTGTCGGGCCTCTACCTCGCCCATCCCGAGGCCAAGTACTTCGGCGTGGGCAAGATCCGTCGCGATCAGCTCCACTCCTACGCCGAACGCAAGGGCTGGACCGTCGAGGAGGCCGAGCGCCACCTCGCCCCGATCCTCGACGACTGACGCCCGCTCGGGTGTCCACCCCCCTGCTCCGACCTACCGCTGCGAACCCACCGGCACGGGCGCGGGGGTGCTCGTCGGGGTGAACCGGAACAGCAGTGCGAGCACCACCGCCAGACCGGCACCCACCCACAGCGCCGTGAAGGTGGACGTGGCGGCATACAGCGACGAGGCCCCGACCGGGCCGACCGTCTGCCCCAGACGCGCCGCGCCCACGTACACGGCGACGACGGCGCCACGGTGTTCGGGAGGCGACATGTCGACCGACAGATCCTGCAGGCTCGGGATCAGGGCGCCCTCACCGGCGCCGTAGACCACGCAGCCGAGCACCACGATCGCCACCGTCGTCGACGACGCGATCAACGCGAAGCCGAGCCCGAAGGCGAGCGAGCAACCCACGAGCAGGGTGCGCGGCTCGACCACCACACGGATGCGCTGGAGGTTGAAGGCCACCAGCGTCGACGGCACCGCCGGCAGGGCCAGGAACAGACCGCGGATCGATGCGGAGAAGCCGAACTCCTCCTCGAGGTGCAGCGGCAGGGTCGCCAGGAAGACCCCGAAGATCATCACGAACGACAGCGTTCCGCCTGCCAGCACGGCCAGAACGGCGGGGCGGCGCACCACGTCGCCCACGCCGCCGAGTTGCTCGCGGACGGTGGTGGTCACGTCGGGCCGGTCCGGGGGCAGCATCCGCCACGCGACGGCGGCGGTCGCCAGGCCGAGACCGTACGGCGCCAACGCCAGACGCCAACTCCCGAGGTCGGTGAGCACACCGCCGATCGGCGGCATCACGGCGAGGCACACGGTGAGGAAGGCGGCGTTGCGCCCGATCAACCGCGTCCGATCGGGCGGCTGCCAGTGATCGCTGATCAGGACGACCGCCAGGTTGATCAGCCCCGACGCGCCGATCCCCATGCCGAACCGCGCGACCAGCAGCAACTCGAACGACGGTGCCAGCGCGGCGGCGATGCCGAAACCGCCGAACGTCGCCAGGCACGGCACCAGCACCCGGCGACGGCCCAGGCGGTCGGCCAGGACGCCGATCACCGGTGCCATGAACACCCCGGGCAGTGACGTGGCGGCGATGAGGAGACCGGCGCCGCCGTCACCGACGCCGAACTCGTCGAGGATGTCGGGGATCGCCGGCGCCAGCAGCGTGTTGCCCATGATGCCCGTCGCCGTGATCGACAGGATCAGCAGCAGCAGCGGGCGGCGTTCGGGCACCCGACGAACCTACCGACGGTCGCACACCCGTGCTCGTGCCGCGCTCTACGCTCCATCACACGACCGCTGTCCGGTCGTGTGACACAACGGCTCGCTGCCTGGGCCGACGATCGAAAAGAGGACGTGGACATGGACGACAACATCCGGATCCCGGTCGCCGAGGCGACGGGTACCGCAGTGCTGGTGATCGGTGGACCGGGAACGGCCATCTTCGCCACCGGCGGTTTCAGCGAGGGGCTCGACCTCGGGATCCTCGGCGTCTCGCTCGCCTTCGGGTTCAGCCTGCTCTGCATGGCCTATCTCATCGGCCGCATCTCCGGCTGCCACATCAACCCGGCCGTCACCATCGGCATGGTCGTCACCCGCAAGATCGACGCCGCCAAGGCGGTGCCGTACTTCATCGGCCAGTTCGTCGGAGGAATCATCGGCGCCGGCATCGTGTTCCTCGTCCTGAGCGGCACCGACGGCTACCTCGACATCGCCCAGGACGCCGGCTTCGCGTCCAACGGCTACGGCGACCACTCGCCGGCCGGGTTCGCCCTGCTCTCGGTGGCGATCATCGAGATCGTGGTGACCGCGGTCTTCGTGCTGATCGTGCTCGGGACCACCGACGAGGACGGCGTGCCCAAGGGGTTCGGCCCGATCGCCGCCGGATTCGGCCTGGCGCTCGTCCACATGATCTCCATCCCGGTGTCGAACACCTCGGTCAACCCGGCCCGGTCACTGGCCACCGCCGTGTTCCAGGGTGACTGGGCGCTCGGCCAGGTCTGGGCGTTCATCGTCTTCCCGGCGATCGGGGCCGCACTCGCCGGCGCCATGTGGATCGTGCTCGGGCCGCAGCCCGGCAAGGCCACACCCGCCGAGTGACGAGGGCCATCACCCGGTCTCGCTCCGGTTCGAACACATCCGGAGTGGGTTGGGTCGGATTTCCCGGCCCCTGATATCTTCTCCGTCCGATGTCGGAGTTCCTGCGCGATTACCTGAACGTGGTCTGGTTCGGCGCGACCGCCCTCGTGGTGGGCGGCCTGCTGCTCGGCCTGGCCGCGCTCGTGCGGCCGTCGAAGCCCAACTACGACAAGGGGATCGCCTACGAATCCGGTGTCGACCCGGTGGGCATGGGCTGGTCGCAGAGCCAGATCCGCTACTACGTGTTCGCCCTGTTGTTCGTGATCTTCGACGTCGAGGCCGTGTTCCTGTTCCCCTGGGCAGCGTCGATCGAGCGGTACGGCACCTTCGGTCTGGTGGCGATGCTCATCTTCATCGTGCTGCTGCTCGACGGTCTCGTCTACGCCTGGAAGCGAGGACTGCTCCGATGGGTCTAGTCGACAAGGGGCGCATGCCCTCTCCGCTCACGAAGCTGTTCAACATGAGCCGCTCGTATTCGCTGTGGGTGTACCAGTGGGGCCTCGCCTGCTGCGCCATCGAGATGGGCGCGGCGTTCGGTTCACCGCGCTACGACGTGATGCGCCTCGGCGTCATCCCGCTGCCCGCCAGCCCGCGTCAAGCCGACTTCGTGTGCATCTCGGGCACCGTCACCGACAAGATGGCCCCGGCCGTCAAACGGCTGTGGGAACAGATGCCCGAACCGAAGTACGCGATCTCGATGGGCTCCTGCGCCAACTGCGGCGGGCCCTACTGGGACAGCTACTCGGTCACCAAGGGCGTCGACCAGATCATCCCGATCGACGTGTACGTGCCCGGCTGCCCGCCTCGGCCCGAGGCGCTGCTGGAAGGTGTCGTGCTGCTCCAGCAGCGGATCAAGAACGAGGACATGGCCGCCAAGTGGCGCGGGATCGAGGCCACGGCGACCGAACAGGCGCGACTCGACCGCGAAGCCGGTCGGTCCGCCGCCACCGCGCCGCCCGAACCCGAGCGCGAACCGATCGTGGTGGGCGGTGGCCCCATTGAGTGACAGCGACACCACGCAGGAAGAACCCGCAGCGCTGCCCGGCGACGGGCTCCGCGAGGGCATCGTCGACGACCTGCGCCGCCGCATCGGCGACGCCGTGATCGACACGCACATCGCACCCAACGACGACCTCTGGGTGCGTGTCTCCACCGACGCGTGGCGCCAGACCGCCGAGGCGTTGAAGGCCGCCGGCTTCACGTTCTTCAGCTTCCTGTCGGGTCTCGACTGGCTCCCGTCGCCGTACGGCAAGGGCGAGGAGGATCCCACGGCGGAACCCGAGGAACCCGACACCGAGATCCGCCCGGGTGTCACGGGTGGCGACACCCGGTTCCAGGTGTTCGCCCGCCTCGTCGACATCGACCGCCACGTCGGCATCACCGTGAAGGCCGACGTGCCCGACGACGCTCCCGCCGTCGACTCGTGGACCACGGTGTTCGCCGGCGCCAACTGGCACGAACGCGAGTGCCACGAGATGTTCGGCATCGGCTTCAACGGCCATCCCGATCTCCGCAACATGTACCTGCCCGGCGACTTCGAGGGGTTCCCCCTCCGCAAGGACTTCCCGCTGCTGTCGCGGATGATCAAGCCGTGGCCCGGCATCGTCGACGTCGAGCCGATGCCCGCGCAGGACGAACCCGAGGAGGACGCCTCGTCATGACCATGATGAGCGATCGCCAACAGCTGAGCTACATCGCCGGTCAGGCTGCCGACGCGCGCCTCAACGTCGAGCTCGAGACCGAGGGCATGACCCTCAACATCGGGCCGCAGCACCCGGCCACCCACGGCACGCTGCGCATCATCTGCCGCCTCGACGGCGAGCAGGTCGTGTGGGCCGAGCCGGGTTGCGGCTACATGCACCGCGGCTACGAGAAGCTCACCGAGGTCCGCACCTTCCCGCAGGTGACCACCCTGGTCAACCGGATCGACTGGCTCGGCAGCTTCGCCAACGAGGTGCCGTTCATCCTCGCCGCCGAGAAGCTGATGGACATCGAGGCGCCGCCGCGCGCCCAGATGATCCGCACGATCCTGTTCGAGCTGTCGCGCATCGCCAACGTGTCGCTGTTCCTCGGCGACCTGGGTGTGCAGATGGGGGCGATCACGCCGGTCTTCCTCGCCTTCCGCGACCGCGAGTACGTGCTCAACCTGATCGAGGGCGCCACCGGCGGACGGTTCCACCCCAACTTCGACCGCATCGGCGGCCTCAAGGACGACCTGCCGAAGGGCTGGATCGACGAGACCCGCCAGGTCATGGTGAAGCTGCGCGAGTTCTGCGACATCATCGAGGACCTGCTGTTCGGCAACGAGATCTTCCAGAGCCGGATGCGGGGCATCGGCATCATCCCGGCCGACATCGCCAAGGACTACGGCCTCTCGGGGGCCAACCTCCGCGCCAGCGGCGTCGACTACGACCTCCGCCGCGACCAGGACCTGCCGATGGCATGGGACAAGGCCGACTTCAAGGTGTGGACGCACCCCGACGGCGACAGCTTCGCCCGCTGCTGGGTGCGCCTCCAGGAGACCCGCGAGTCGTGCAGGATCGTCGAGCAGCTGCTCGACCAGATCCCGGCCGGGCCGATCATGACCAAGGTGCCGCGGATCATCAAGGTGCCCGAGGGTGAGGCGTGGGTGTCCACCGAGAACCCGCTCGGCGAGATGGGCTACTACGTGGTGTCGAAGGGCGATCTCGGACCGTTCCGGGTGAAGATCCGCTCGGCGAGCTTCAACAACATCTCCATCGTGCCCTGGGTGCTCAAGGGTGTCTACGTCCCCGACGTCATCACCATCCTGGCCAGCTTGTACTTCATCCTGGGTGACATCGATCGATGATCCAGCTCGCCGTCGAGATCCCCTACTGGGGACAGTCGCTGCTCCGCGTCCTGGGAGGCCTCGTCGCCGTCCTGCTGCCGGCGGGCACGATCGTGTACCTCTTCCTGTTCAAGATGATGTCGTTCATGCAGAGCAGGCTCGGCCCGATGGAGGCCGGTCCGTACGGCTCGCTGCAGCTCGTGGCCGAGGTGGGCAAGTGGATGCAGAAGGAGGACCTGGCCCCCGACCAGGCCGACCACAGCATCTTCAAGATCGCGCCGCTGGTGGTGCTCACGTCCACCTTCCTGCTCGTGGTCGTGGTGCCGTTCGGGCCCGACGCCTACTTCACCGACTTCGCCGTCGGCGTCTTCTACGGCCTGGCCGTGGCCTCGGTGAGCGTCCTCGGCATCCTCATCGCCGGATGGGCGAGCGCCAACAAGTACTCCCTGCTCGGCGGCCTGCGCGCCGCCGGCCAGCTCATCGCCTACGAACTTCCGATGGTGCTCGCCACACTCGGTGTGGTCATCCAGGCGGGGTCGATGAACCTGCAGGACATCGTGGTCGCCCAGAACACCGGCGAGATCTTCGGCTTCGGCGGGCTCGGCAACCCGTTCGTGATCACCCAGTTCCTCGGCTTCGTGATCTTCATGATCGCCGTGCAGGCCGAGCTGACCCAGCCGCCGTTCGACATGCCGATCGCCGAGTCCGAACTCGTGTCGGGCTACATGACCGAGTACTCGGGCTTCCGCTTCCTGATCTTCTTCATCGCCGAGTTCGCCACCGCCGGCGTGTTCGCCTTCGTCGCCTCGGTGCTCTTCCTCGGCGGCTGGGGTGTCCCGTTCGACTGGTTCGGTTGGAACAACATCGACCAGGTCGACGACTGGATGAACGTCGTCGGCCCGCTGATCATGTTCACCAAGATGCTGGTGCTCACCTTCATCATCATGTGGGTGCGCTTCAGCTTCCCCCGTTTCCGGGAGGATCAGCTGCAGACCTTCGCCTGGAAGGTGCTGATCCCCCTCGCGCTCGCCAACACCGCCGTCACTGCGATCTTCAAGGTGGCGTTCTGATGACCGGACTCTCTCATGCCTGACAAGCCCAAGGTTCCCGGACTGTTCAAGGGGCTCGGCATCACGCTGGGCATCTTGAAAGACACCGTCGTCGACGGTGCCAACACCGTGCAGTACCCGCACGAGAAGGAAGCGCCGCCGATCCGCGCCCGCGGGGTCATCGCCCTGCACGAGGAGAACTGCACCGCGTGCATGCTGTGTGCTCGGTCGTGCCCCGACTGGTGCATCTACATCGAGGGTCACAAGCAGCTGGCTCCGCCACGACGTGCCGGCGGCAAGCCGCGCCAGGTGAACCACCTCGACCGCTTCGACATCGACTACGCGCTGTGCATGTACTGCGGCATCTGCGTGGAGGTGTGCCCGTTCGACGCCCTGTTCTGGAGCCCCGAGTACGAGTACTCCGAGCCCAAGATCGCCGACCTGCTCCACGACAAGGAGAAGCTCGGCGAGTGGATGGAGACGGTGCCCGAGGCGCCCGACCTCGAAGCCGGAGCGAACAAGAAGTGAGCGTGACCGGATGAGTGCCGTGATCCTCGCGGCCGAGGGCGTCAACGTGGCGCAGAACGTGGCGTTCGGCATCATCGCCGCGTTCATGATCTTCGCCGCGCTCAGCGTGGTGAGCTCGAAGAACGTGGTGCACGCCGCGCTGTGGCTGGTGATCGTGCTGGCGGGCGTGGCCGCGCAGTACATCCTGGCGGCCGCCGAGTTCGTGGCCGTCTCCCAGGTGCTGGTGTACATCGGTGCGGTGATGGTGCTGTTCCTGTTCGGCATCATGCTCACCCGCGCCCAGATCGGCAAGGAGTTCGGCCTCAACAACAGCGCATGGCCACTCGGCATCCCGGTCGCCGTCGTGCTGTTCGGGCTGCTGGCCTGGGTGATCCTCGACGCCTACGAGGACGACGTGCTCCCCGATCCCGGCGGACCCACGCCCACCGAGGCGTTGAGCGACCAGTTCCTGTCGATCTACCTCGTGCCGTTCCTCGCCCTGTCGTTCGTGCTCCTCGCGGCAGCCATCGGCGCCATCGTGCTGGCCCGGAAGGACTGAGATCCGACCATGCTCGCCGTCAACTTCCTGCTGCTCGCCGCCGTGCTCTTCTCCATCGGCGTGTACGGGGTCATCGCCCGCCGCAACGCGGTGATGGTCCTCATGTCGATCGAACTGATCCTCAACTCGGTGAACCTCAACCTCATCGCGTTCTCGCTGATGCACGGTGTCGCCGACGGTCAGGTGTTCGCCCTGTACGTGATCGCCATCGCCGCCGCCGAGGTCGGCGTCGGCCTGGCGATGGTGCTGATGATCTATCGCAACCGCCGCTCGATCGCACTCGACGAACTCTCGGAGATGAAGGGCTGAGATGTTCGCTGCCGACACCTCACGAGCACTCGAACTGACCTCGGGTTGGTTCCTGGAGAACGCCTGGCTGGCCGGGCTCCTCCCCGTGATCGGCTTCGCCCTGATCATCGGGTTGGGCAAGCGCATGCCGATGAAGGGCGCCGAGATCGGCCTGGCTTCGATGGCCGCCACGCTGGTGGTCACCGTGGGTGCCGCGATCCAGTGGATGCAGCGGGTCAACTCCGCCGAGGGGCCCGGTGAGGAGGCCACCGGCCTCGTGCAGGCGTTCGGTCGGAGCCTGCCGCGGGCTGCCGAGGGCGGCGAGGCCGAACCGTTCATCGCCCCCGTCGTGAAGACCTGGGTGTGGTGGCAGAACTCGGGGCTCGAGTTCGGCATCGGATCGAGCATCGACGGCCTCGCCGCACTGCTGCTGGCGCTGGTGGCGTTCATCACCCTGCTGGTGCAGATCTTCAGCCTCGACTACATCCGCAACGACCGCCGGTACACCCACTTCTTCGCCTCGATCACCCTCTTCTCGGGCGGCATGCTGATCATGCTGATGGCCGAGAACATGGTCCAGCTGATCCTCGGCTGGGAGATCATGGGTCTCACGTCGTTCATGCTCATCGGACACTGGTGGGAAGAGGAGGCCAACAGCCGCGCGGCCCTCAAGGCGTTCTTCACCGTGCGCGTCGGCGACGTCGGGCTCCTCGTCGGAACGGCGATCATCTTCTTCGGTGCCAACCAGTGGGCGGTCGACAACCTCGACAGCAACGGCTTCAACATCTCCGCGATCCAGGCGTGGGCGTTGTCCGGGGAGGCCGACACCCAGTTCCTGCTGTGGGGGGCGGTCGCGCTGTTCATCGCCGCGATCGGCAAGTCGGGCCAGTTCCCGCTGCACACCTGGCTGCCCGACGCCATGGCCGGCCCCACCCCCGTGTCGTCGCTGCTGCACAGCTCGACCATGGTGGTGGCGGGCGTGTTCCTGGTCGCCCGCATCTACCCGGTGTTCTGGGAGGGCTTCAACATCGGCACCGGCGGGCTGAGCTTCATCGCCATCATCGGTGCCATCACGATCGTGATCGCCGCCCTGCTGGCCTTCGTGCAGGACGACATCAAGAAGGTGCTCGCGTACTCCACCGTGAGCCAGCTCGGCTACATGATGCTCGGCCTCGGTACCGGCGCCTGGCTGCCGGCGGTGTTCCACATCTTCACGCACGCCTTCTTCAAGTGTGCGCTGTTCCTCTGCGCCGGCTCGATCAGCCACTCGGGTTCGCACCACTCCTTCGACATGAAGAAGGACATGGGTGGTCTGCGCAAGAAGATGCCCGTCACGTTCGCCGCATGGATCGTGTCCACGCTCGCCCTCACCGGCGTGTTCCCGTTCGCCGGGTTCTGGTCGAAGGACGAGATCATCGACAACGTCGGCAACAACGGGTACACGTTCCTCATGTGGGTGGCCCTCGGCGGTGCCGCCCTCACGGCGATGTACATGACCCGGGCGACGTACCTCACGTTCTTCGGCGAGCCCCGCGGCGCCGCCGCCGGCGAGCACCACCAGCACGACACCGACGTGGAGGCCGAGGAGCACGAGCTCGAAGAGGCCACCGTCGGGGCCCCCGAACCGCGCAGCCTCGGCGCCGCCGCGGCGACGCACGGCGGCGGGGGAAGTGCCGGCGGCGATCACGACGATCACGGCGATCACGGCGATCACGGCGATCACGGGCCCCACGAATCCGGGCCCCTGCTCTTGGTGCCGATCGTGATCCTCGCCTTCCTGGCCGTCGTCGCCGGCTTCGCCAACCCCACCCCGCTCGCCTCGCGCTTCGGCGAGGGCGTCGAGCTGATCAAGACGTACGTCGAACCCCGTGCCGAAGCGGTGGTCGTCGACGACTTCCTCGCCAGCGGCCCCGGCGACAGCCTGATCCTGGTGGACGTGCCTGCGGCCGCTCCTGCGGCCGAAGCGGAGGGCGACGGCGCCGCGAAGACGGGGTGCGGGTTCACGTCGCCCGAGGCGGGCACGGTCTGCTTCTTCCCCGCCGTCAGCCATGCCGAGCCGAAGTTCGCCAAGATCCTGCTGTCGCTCGGCATCGTCGCCGCCGGCTATGCGGTGGCGATCGCGTTCTGCGTGGCCTACTACGGGCGGCGCGACAAGCGCCTCGTCGGCCTCACCGAACGCAACAAGGCGCTGCGTGGTGGATTCCTGTTCCTGAAGAACAAGTACTACCTCGACGCCCTCTACGAGAACGTGATCGTGCGGGCCGTCGCCCATCCGATCGCCAAGGCCGCCTACTGGATCAACCAGCACGTCCTCGACGCCACCGTCGACGGCGTCGGCGTGGGCGCACGCCGCACCGGCCAGTGGGTGTACGACAACATCGACCAGAAGGTGGTCGACGGCGCCGTCAACGGCTCCGGCTTCGCCGCATCGGAGGCCGGACACGCCATGCAGTCCACCCAGTCCGGCAAGGTCAGCCAGTACGGCGCACTGCTGTTCGGCGCCGCCGCCGTCGCCGCCATCGTCCTCGTCATCGTCAACGTCAGCTGAGAGAGCACATCCATGGAAACACTCACCGATCAGAACTGGCTGCTGAGCGTCGGCACCTTCCTGCCGCTCGTCGGCGCGCTGGTGATGCTGTTCATCCCGCGCGACGAGGAGAACACGCACAAGCTCGTCGGCATCGCCACGGCCGGAGCCACGCTCGTGGTGGGCGTGATCACGCTCTTCGCATTCGACTACGGCCGGTCCGAGCGGCTGCAGTTCTTCGTCGACGCCGAGTGGATCCCCGTGATCAACTCGAACTACACCATCGGCCTCGACGGCATCAGCCTGCCGCTGTACTTCCTGTCGATGGTCGTCACGTTGCTGGTGATGATCTACACGTGGGACAACATGCCCGACGCCGGCAATCCGAAGGCGTTCTACATGCTGATGCTCGTGCTGCAGACCGGCATGGCCGGCACGTTCGTCGCCCAGGACCTCATCTTGTTCTTCGTGTTCTTCGAGGTCGTGCTGCTGCCGATGTACTTCATGATCGGCGTGTGGGGCGGCGAGCAGCGCAAGTACGCCTCGCTCAAGTTCTTCCTCTACACGATGTTCGGTTCGGCGTTCATGCTGGTGTCGTTCCTGGCGCTGTTCTTCCAGACCGACGCCGTCAGCTTCGGCTTCGCCCATCTGATCGACGCCGGCGCCGCCATCGACCGTGACGTGCAGGTGTGGATCTTCGCCGGCATGTTCCTCGGCTTCGCCGTGAAGGTGCCGATGTTCCCGTTCCACACCTGGCTGCCCGACGCCCACACCCAGGCACCGACCCAGGGCTCGGTGATCCTGGCCGCCATCCTGCTGAAGCTCGGCACCTACGGCTTCGTGCGCATCGCCATCCCGATGCTGCCCGAGGGCGCACTCGCCTGGGCGCCGGTGATCGGCGTGCTCGCCGTGATCGGCATCATCTACGGCGCACTCGGCTGTCTGGCCCAGACCGACATGAAGCGCCTGATCGCGTTCTCCTCGGTGGCGCACATGGGCTTCGTGATGCTCGGCATCTCCACGCTCACCGAGTTCGGCATCAACGCTGCCCTGTTCGGGATGGTCGCCCACGGCCTCATCACCGGCATGTTGTTCTTCGTGGCGGGCTCGGTGAAGCACCGCTACCACACGCTCGAGATCAAGCGGTTGTCCGGCATGCTGATCCAGGCACCGCGCCTCGGCTGGATCCTCGGCTTCGCCGCGATGGCCTCGCTCGGTCTTCCCGGCCTGGCCGGCTTCTGGGGTGAGTTCCCGGCGATCCTGTCGGCCTACCAGCCGGGATTCGGTCTGAGTACGGCGCTGTTCCGCACGCTGATGGTGATCGCCGCGGTGGGCACCGTGTTCGCCGCCGGCTACCTGCTGTGGCTGTACCAGCGCACGGCGTTCGGGGAGCCGAGCGAGGAGTTCACCGGCCACGGCCCGGCCACCCATGCGTTGAGCGCCGGCGTCAACGACGACGACGGTGACCACGACGAGATCCACGACGTCACGCCGATCGAGTGGATCGCCTGGACTCCGTTCCTCGTCGCCATCGTGGTGTTCGGTGTGTACCCGCAGCTGATGTTCAAGGTCATGGATCCGGCAGTGACCGCGCTGGTCAGCCGCCTCGGAGAGACGCTGCCCTGATGCTCGCCACGCTGTTCGCCCAGGCCGGCGACTGGATCTCGCCGACCATCGACTGGCACGCGCTCGCCCCCGAGCTGGTGCTGGTCGTCGGCATCAACATCGTGCTGCTGCTCGACCTGCAGCTGTCCGAGACCAAGAAGTGGGCGATGGCCACGATCACCGGCTTCGTGCTGCTGGCGGCGTTCATCCCGGTGGTCACCCTCGCCGTCATCGGCGACGACACCCGCTCGTTGTTCGACGGCAGGTACGTGATCGACGACTACGCCCTGGTGTTGAAGGGGCTGTTCCTCCTGGTCGCCTACGTGGTCGTGCTGATGAGCCAGACCGAACTCGAAGAGGGCGGCTACTACCAGGGCGAGTTCTACGTGCTGATGCTGTGCAGCGTGCTCGGCATGGTGATGATGGCGTCGTCGCGCGACCTCGTGAGCATCTTCGTGGCGCTCGAGCTGCTGTCGATCCCGGCCTACATGATGGCGGCCTGGAACAAGCGCAACCGCAAGGGCAACGAGGCGGGCGTGAAGTACTACCTGATGGGTGTCTTCGCCTCGGCGGTCCTGCTGTACGGCATGAGCCTGCTCTTCGGTGTGGCCGGCTCGACGCTGCTCACCGACATCGGCGCATCACTGTCCGACGGCAACCTCATCGGGCTCGAGGTGGTGGCCGTGGTGTTCGTGGTGTCCGGCTTCGCCTTCAAGATCTCGGCCGTGCCATTCCACCAGTGGGCGCCCGACACGTACGAGGGCGCACCCACCCCGGTGACCGCCTTCTTCTCCGTGGCGTCGAAGGCGGCCGGGTTCGTGGCGCTGATGACGATCATCTTCATCGCCTTCCCCGGCGCCGACGGTGTCTACGAGCCGCTCGTGTGGGCGATGGCGGCGCTGACGATGACGATCGGCAACGTGCTCGCGCTGCGCCAGACCAACATCGTGCGCATGCTCGCCTACTCGTCGGTGAGCCAGGGCGGTTTCATCCTGATGCCGCTGGCCTTCGCCGGCGACCCGGACGTGGGCGCCGCGGCGATGAACGCCGTGATGGTGTACCTCCTCGTCTACGCCTTCATGAACCTCGGCGCCTTCGCGATCGTGATCGCCGTGTCACGCAAGACCCGCAGCGGCGAGATCTCCTCCTTCGGCGGGCTGTTCGGGTACGCCCCGGGCCTCGCCGTCGCGATGACGGTCTTCCTCGCCTCGCTGGCCGGCATCCCGCCGCTCGGCGGCTGGTTCGCCAAGTTCAACGCATTCAAGGCCGTGCTCGACGCCGGGAGCACCTCGGCCTACGTGCTGGCGGGCATCGCCGCCGTCAACACCGTGATCGCCGCGGCGTACTACATGCGCGTGCTGCGGGTGGTGTGGATGGACGAGGCGCCCGACGGCGACGTCACCCCGATCGTGTCGCCCCCGCCGGTCACCGCAGCGCTGGCCATCACGGTGCTCGGCACCATCGTGGTCGGTGTGCTGCCGAACATCGTCGCCCGAGTCGGCGCCATCGACGCCCTCACCGGCGCCTTCGCCGGCTAGGCGGTCCGGAACCGGCGATGACTGCGTTCCGCCGGTTCGTCGCTGCCAGGAGGCAGCTTCCTCACGGCGCGCCTGGTCCTCCCCGCTTCCGATCCCGCCTGTTCGACTCAGGACCAGAAGATGACTGAAGAAATCCGGGAGTTGATCGCGTCGACCGGGCCGGTGCCGTTCGAGCGGTTCATGGAACTGGCGCTGTACGGGGCGGAGGGGTTCTACACGAAGGCCGGTGGCGGGTCGGCGGGACGTCGGGGCGACTTCCTCACGTCGCCCGAGGTGGGGCCGTTGTTCGGCGCCGTGCTGGCGCAGTACCTCGACGCCGAGTGGGAACGTCTGGGTCGCCCCGACCCGTTCACGGTGGTCGACGCCGGCGCCGGGCCCGGCACCCTCGCCCGTTCGGTGCTGGCGGCGGCCCCAGCGTGTCGAGACGCGATGCGGTACGTGGCCGTGGAGGTGTCGGCACCGCAGCGCGAACGGCACCCCGACGGCGTCGCGTCGGTCGCCTCGCTGGGCGACGCAGCACCGCACGGTCAGCTCACCGGCGTGATCGTCGCCAACGAGCTGCTCGACAACCTGGCGTTCCGGCTGGCCGTGTTCGACGGCGGCTGGCGCGAGGCCTACGTCGACCTGGGCGACGACGGCCGGTTCGTCGAGATCCTCTCCGCGCCCTTCGAGCCGGTACCCGCTCCGCTCTTGCCGTCGGCCCCGTTCGGCGCCCGCGCCCCGCTGGTCGACCGGGCGGCACGGTTCGTCGAGGAGGCCCGCGCACTGCTCGGGGCCGGCTCGTTGCTGGTGCTGGACTACGGCACACCGATCACGGCATCGCTCGCCGGTCGACCGTGGCGTGACTGGTTGCGGACGTACCGCGGCAACGAGCGCGGCGACCACTACCTGGTGGCGCCGGGGACGCAGGACATCACCGTCGACGTGCCGTTCGACCAGCTCCCCGAGCCCGACACGGTGCGGAGCCAGTCGCAGTTCCTGCAGCGATGGGGCATCGACGAGCTCGTCGAGGAGGGTCGACGTGTGTGGGCCGAGCAGGCCGCGCGCCCCGGCCTCGAGGCGATGAGGATGCGCAGCCGCATCAGCGAGTCCGAAGCGCTCCTCGACCCCTCCGGTCTCGGCAACTTCGTCGTCGCCGAGTGGCGCTGAGGCGCGCCGGCGGTCTGCCCACGCCGCGCTGGTTTCGTCTCGCTCCTCAGTGGCCAGAGTGGTGCGATGGGGCAGCGGAGCCACGGTCCAGTCCCGGTCGGACGATCGGGCGGTATCGGCCGCCGTCGGTTGCTCGGGTTGCTCGGCGCGGCCGCCGGCGCATGGGGCGTGCACCGCCTGTTCGTCGCCGACTCCGACCAGCCGGCGGATGCGGAGACGCCGAGCGGTGTCGTCCTGCAGCCGCCCCCGGACATGACGACGACGACAGCTCCGCTGTCGCCGCCGGGGGCCTTCGACGACGACAGCCTGTATGTGGCGCTCTACGGTCATCCGGGCGCCGCGGTGCTCGGCGTCCTCGGCGAACAGGGCCCGGAGGCAGCGGCCGACCGGGCGGCCGAGGTCGCGGCGCAGTACGCCGACTTCGGCCGCCCCGTCGTGCCCACGTTCGAGATCATCACCACGGTCGCCTCGTTCGAGTCGGGCGACGACGGCGACTACTCCAACGAGCACCCGGACGCTCTGTTCCTGCCGTGGATCGACGTGGCCGCTCGACGCGGCATGCACGTGATCTGCGACCTCCAGCCCGGGCGCACGTCGTTCACGCACCAGGCGCGCGGCATCGAGGCGCTGCTCTCGTCCCCCCACGTCAGCCTGGCTCTCGATCCGGAGTGGCGGGTGGGCCCCGAGGAACGTCCCGGTGGTGGACACGTCGGTTCGGTCGGTGCAGCCGAGGTGAATGCGTCGATCCGGTATCTCGACGAACTCGTCACCCGCCTGCGGCTGCCGCCGAAGATGCTGGTCGTCCACCAGTTCACGCCGGCGATGGTGACGGCGAAGAACCTGATCCAGGGGACGGAGAACGTGCGCGTCGTGTTCCAGATGGACGGATTCGGGACACCGTCGCTGAAGCGCAACACGTGGGAGACGATGGTGGCCGACCTCCCCCCGGGCGCGCTGACCGGGTGGAAGAACTTCTACGACGAGGACGCTCCCACCCCCACACCGGCGGAGACGTTGGCCGTCGTGCCCACGCCGATGTACGTCAGCTACCAGTGACGAGTTCCACGCTTGCGATGAGCGACGGGCCGGGGGGCCGCCGGCTCATCGACAGAACCCTCCGGATCGCTGAGGCACCGTCGGTGCGTCGGTCCGCCCCGAACGGGCCGGGTGCGGGTGATCTACCATCGCCGTCATGGCTGATCAGGGGAACGCCGACAAGCACGACACCATCGACGCACTGAGTGCGGAGAACCGGCGGTTCCCGCCGCCCGAGCCGTTCCGGGCCGACGCGCTCGTGACCGACACCCACCTCTACGACGAGGCGAACGAGGACGACGAGGGCTTCTGGGCGCGCCAAGCGGCCGAGCTGGTGGACTGGGCTGCGCCGTGGGACACGGTGCTCGATTGGCAGTTGCCCGACTCCGAGTGGTTCGTCGGTGGCAAGCTCAACGTCGCGCACAACTGCCTCGACCGCCACGTCGATGCCGGTCTCGGCGATCGGGTGGCGATCCACTGGGAGGGCGAGCCCGGCGACACCCGCACCATCACGTATCGGGAGTTGCTCGACGAGGTGAGTCAGTTCGCCAACGTGTTGAAAAACCTCGGGGTGGCGCGCGGTGACCGCGTCAACATCTACCTGCCGATGGTTCCGGAGGCGGCCGTGGCGATGCTCGCCTGCGCCCGCATCGGTGCGGCTCACAGCGTGGTGTTCGGCGGCTTCTCCGCGCAGTCGCTCGCCGATCGCATCAACGACGCCGAGGCGAAGGTGCTGATCACCGCCGACGGCGGCTACCGGCGCGGCGCCGTGTTCCCGTTGAAGCCGTCGGCCGACGAGGCCTGCGCCGACACGCCGAGCATCGAACACGTCGTCGTGGTGAAGCGCGGCGGCAACGACGTCGAGATGCGCGACGGCCGCGACCACTGGTACCACGACCTCATGGACGGCACCTCCACCGACTGCCCGGCCGAGCCGATGGACAGCGAGCAACTGCTGTTCCTCCTCTACACCTCGGGCACCACCGGCAAGCCCAAGGGCATCATGCACACCTCGGGCGGCTACCTCACCCACGTCACCTACACCCACAAGTACGTGTTCGACCTGAAGCCCGAGACCGACGTGTTCTGGTGCACCGCCGACGTCGGCTGGATCACCGGCCACAGCTACATCGTCTACGGCCCGCTCTCCAACGGCGCCACGCAGGTGATGTACGAAGGTGTTCCGAACCACCCGGGCAACGACCGTTTCTGGGAGATCGTGGAGAAGTACGGCGTCACGATCTTCTACACCGCCCCCACGGCCATCCGCACATTCATGAAGTGGGGCGCCGCCGAGCCGGCGAAGCACGACCTGTCGTCGCTGCGGCTGCTCGGCACGGTCGGCGAACCGATCAACCCCGAGGCGTGGATGTGGTACCAACAGCACATCGGTGGGGGCCGGTGCCCCATCGTGGACACCTGGTGGCAGACCGAGACGGGGGGCATCATGATCAGCCCGCTCCCCGGAGCCACGACCACCAAGCCCGGCTCGGCCACGTTCCCGCTCCCGGGGGTGTCGGCCGAAGTGATCGACGACGACGCCAACCACGTCGACGTGGGCGGCGGCTATCTCACGCTGACCCGGCCGTGGCCCGGCATGCTGCGCGGGATCTGGGGCGACCCCCAGCGGTACCGCGACACCTACTGGTCGCGCTTCGAGGGCCGGTACTTCGCCGGCGACGGGGCGAAGCTCGACGCCGACGGGTACCTGTGGCTCCTCGGACGTGTCGACGACGTGATGAACGTGTCGGGGCACCGCATCTCCACCACCGAGGTCGAATCGGCGCTCGTGTCGCACCCGGCCGTGGCCGAAGCCGCCGTCGTCGGGGCGACGGACGCCACCACGGGGCAGGCGATCATCGCCTACGTGATCCTGCGCGGCGGCGAGGACGTCGACGCCGAGGTGTTGCGCGGCCACGTGGCCGAGGAGATCGGGGCGATCGCCAAGCCGAAGCAGATCTACATCACACCCGACCTGCCGAAGACCCGGTCGGGCAAGATCATGCGCCGTCTGCTCCGCGACGTGGCCGAGGGCCGCAACATCGGTGACACCACGACGCTCGCCGATGCGTCGATCGTCGACGAACTGCAGGCCCGGGCCGCCGCCGCCGGCGAGTAGCGCATCCCCGGCTGGGTGCGGATTCGGCCTCAAGGAGGCGTCAGGACCTGCCGATGAAGCGACATGGCTCCGCCCGACGGTTCCGGCCCGCGCCGACTCCCGACGCTGTCGTGGGATTCCATCGTGGACGACGGCGATCCGGTCGCCGGGACCGACACCGAGACAGCCGCTGACTCGTCGGCCCCACCGGCGCATCCCGTTGCGGACGGCGAGCCCGGAGTGTCGAGCGTCGCCGGGCCCGATGTGCTGGCCGGTGACTTCCCCGACATCGTCCCCGTCGCCCCGCTGACCATCGGCAGCATTCCACCGTCTGCTCCGCCGCCCGCTCCACCGGTGCCGCCCCCTCCTGCTCCGCCGCCCGCCGTCGCCGAGCCGCCCGCCGTCGCCGAGCCGCCCGCCGTCACCGAGCCGCCCGCCGTCACCGAACGTTCCCACGTCGAGCATGCAACGACGCCGCCCGTGGAGGTGCGCTCGACGCCGCCGCAGCAGGTGGTGGCTCCGATCGGATCGGTCGCCGAACCCGCTCCCGCCGCAGTGTCGGCCGAACTCCCGCAGATCCGCGAAGCAACCCCCGTTCCCGAACTCTCATCCGACGTGGACCGGACCGGGGTCGTGCCGGCCGTCGAGAAGGCGGACGCGCACGCCGACGGCGGCGGGTCGCCGATCCCCGAGTACCGCCTGCCCACCATCGCTCCCGCCGCCCAGGTGCACGTCACACCCGTCCCCGAGGCCGACAGCCATCTGCCCGACACCCTGCTCGCCGGAGGTCACCGGCAGCGCACGACGTCGGGTGGCGGTGTCAAGCTGCTGCTCACGCTGGTGGTGCTCGGTGGCCTGGTCGCTGCCGGCATCATCGTCGGTCGCCCCTACCTCTTCCCCGACGGCTGGGACGCCACGGCCGAGCCCTACGCCACCGCCGTCGAGACGGTGACGGGTACCGACTACGTCGACAGGTTCCTGCTGGTACCGGAGCCGACCGAGGCGTACACCGATCGGATGAGCAACGCCCTCACCGGCGACTGGACCGCCGAGGCGCCGCAGTGGCGTGCACTCGGACTGGTCTCGGGTGATGCCAACGCCGACAACGTCACCCTGCTGCTCGAGGGGTGGCACCACGCCGTCGCCGATCGCAGCGACGGGCAGGTGTACCACGACGCCGCCCTGCGAGGCCCCCAGCTCGACGCCGAGATCACCCGGGCCTTCGCCTCGGCGCTGCTCGACCAGCAGTACGCCTGGTCGGAGCAGCAGACCACCCGCACCCTCGACGCCGCCGCCTGGACACTCGCCGAGGTCCAGCGCCAGGCCGCAGCGACGCAGGAGGCGTCGCCGTTCGCCGCATCGGTCGAAACCCGCCCCACTGCGGCCCTCTCGTTCCTCCCGCCCGTCCTCGCCTACGAGGTGCTCGCCCCGGCCACCTACGCAGCGTTCGAGCGCACGGATCTTCCCGAGCCGTCGTCGGGCGCCGACAACCCGCTGCGCCAGCTCGGTGTGAACGGCCCGGGGCCTCTCCCGGTCGATCTGCCGGTGGCAGCGTCGCTGCCGGTCGCTCTCGATGGCGACACGCTCTCCGGCACTCCTGCCGCCGTCGACCGCAGCTTCTGGTATCTCGTGCTCGCCGGCTACCTCGACACCCGCACCGCCTACGAGGCCAGCGAGGCGATCGTGGAGAGTTCGATGACGCTGGCCGAACGAGTCGCCAACCGGTGCGTGTACGCCACCTTCTCCGGCGGCGACGTGCAGCAGACCGCCACCCTGCGGGCCGCGTTCGAGACGTGGGTCGCCACCGTGCCGTTGGAGATGAGCGCCTCGTTCACCGTGTTGGCCGACGGCGCCCTGCAGCTCACCACCTGCGACCCCGGTTCTCGGTTCGAGAACGGCAGCCGGTTCGGTGTGGGCCGCGAGTTGATCGGTTGGCGCATGGCCGAGACCGCGACCACGCTCGCCGTGCTGGCCGACGGCGGTACCGCTGCCGACGTCGCCGCCGCGTGGGCCGTGGTGGAGGCATCGAACGTGCCGGTCGATCTGGCCAATCTCCCCTTCGACACGGCACCCGCCGATGCGGCGGCCGACGCGGTGACCGCTGTCGCGGGCGTGCTCCCACCCGCCGGAGGCTGACGGCGGCGGCGACCGCTCAGTCGCGGAAGTTCTGGAACTGCAGGGGGATGCCGATGTCGGCACCCTTCAGCAAGGCGATCACGTCCTGGAGGGCGTCGCGCTTCTTGGCCGTGACCCGGATGGACTCGCCCTGGGTCTGGCTCGACACACCCTTCGGGCCCTCGGCCTTGATCAGTTTGTTGATCTCCTTGGACTTGTCGGAGGAGATGCCGACCTTGATCGTCACCACCTGACGCACCGTGTTCTGCGTGGCTTCCTGCACGTCGCCGTACTCCACGCCGCGGAGTGACACACCGCGCTTGACGAGCTTCTCCTCCAGCACGGTACGCAGCGCGTTCATGCGGTCCTCGCTCACGGTGTGCAACGTGATCACCATGTCGTTCTGCTCGATCGAGGAGTTGGTGTTCTTGAAGTCGAACCGGTTGGCGATCTCGCGCTGCGCCTGGTCGACGGCGTTACGGACCTCCTGGGCATCGACTTCGGAGACGACATCGAAGCTGGGCATGACGATCAGGGTAACGCCGAACGGCCGCACCGGGTGGGGCGAGCACCGTCGACCGATACGCTCTCAGCGCTCAACCGATGGGTCGGTGTCCGAGCGGCCAAAGGAAGCAGACTGTAAATCTGCCGGCGTATGCCTTCGGAGGTTCGAATCCTCCCCGGCCCACCATCAGCGTCAGCGGCCGCCCGCCGCTGTGGGTCCGGCCCCGGTGACTGCCGCGCCGTAGAGTCGCAGTGTGTCGGCCCAGCTGAAGGCGCTCGTCCTGTGCGACTTCGCCCAGGTCCGTGAGGGGTTGCTCTTCGTGCAGTCCGGCGGGCTCACCCGGCTCGCCGCCCCCTCGTTCCCGGCGAAGTTCACGTGCTGCGTGGCGGCGCTCGTCTACCTGCCCCCCGACGAGGCCGGGTCGGCGCACGAGATGGTGATGAAGGTCAAGTCCGCGGCGACGGCGACCGTGATCGCCACCGTCAAGGTCGCGCTGCACGAGACCCAGCCACCACCCGGCCTGGCCCCCGGAGAGGGACGTCAGGTGCCGATCGTGGTTCCGATGGCGGCGGTGGCGTTCCCCGAGCCGGGGGAGTACGACCTGCACGTCGACGTCGACGATGCACTTGCCGGTGACCTGTCGTTCCGGGTCGGCCGACTGTCGAGGAGCTGACCGACCGAGGAGCTGACCGACCGAGGAGCGGACCGGCGGGAATCGACCGGAGACGCAGCGTTCAGAGCAGCAGCTGCATCACGGCGACGTCGAGCCACCGGTTGAACTTGCGGCCCACCTCGCGCTCCACTCCCACGAGGACGAAGCCGGCGGCCGTGTGCAGAGCGCGTGAGGCCGTGCTCGACGCCTCGATCCTCGCCACGATCGAGTGGAAGCCCGAGTCGCGTGCCACGGCGATCAGATGATCCATCAAGCGGCGACCGATGCCGAGCCCGGCATGATCACGTGAGACGTACACCGAATCCTCCACCGTGGTGCGGTAGGCGGCGCGCTCCTTGTACGGCGACAGCGCGGCGAACCCGACCAGCTCCGGCCCGTCGGGCCCGTCGATCTCGGCGACGACGGCGGAGAACGCACCCGAGCGTTCGTCGAGCCAGGCGCGCTGCGCCTCCAACGACCGCGGGACGAGGTCGAAGGTGCTCGTGTGGTTCTCGACCTCCACGTTGTAGATCCTCCGGATCCCCGCCGCGTCGTCGACCGTCGCCGGCCGGACGGTGATCGCCGCAGCGGAGACGGAACCCCGATCACGCTTGCGGTCACCACTCGAGGGGCTCGTCGACACGCTCGCGCAGGGTAGTCGCACACCATCGGAACTCCGCGGTGGTTGTGCCGACCCTGGCGGTACACTCTCACGCCTGGTCGCGGCAGTGCCGCGTCCCGAAGGGTGCCCCGGCACCAGCGAATACGCCCTCTTAGCTCAGTCGGCAGAGCACAGCCATGGTAAGGCTGGTGTCGTGGGTTCGATTCCCACAGAGGGCTCGACCAAGTGGTCGGGGTGACCCGGCCGCGAGCCAAACCCCCGGCGGCGTAGCTCAGTTGGTCAGAGCATCCGGCTCATAATCGGAAGGTCATCGGTTCAAGTCCGATCGCCGCTACCAGTCACCAAAGAAGAGGAACAGCAATGAGCAAGGCAAAGTTCGAGCGGAACAAGCCGCATGTGAATGTGGGGACGATGGGTCATATCGACCATGGGAAGACGACGTTGACGGCGGCGATCTCGAAGACGTTGGCGGAGCGTGGGTTGGCTGATTTC
>Ga0102928_1000397_pt1 | contig 27846 bp, 18 predicted proteins | sample SalPonR1_B_D1_MG_FD_78504 | JGI IMG/M metagenome (GOLD analysis project Ga0102928, IMG submission 78504) | Salt pond soil microbial communities from South San Francisco under conditions of wetland restoration - Salt Pond MetaG R1_B_D1_MG | ecosystem: Environmental > Aquatic > Marine > Intertidal...
ACCAAAGCCTCATCATTTTCATCGACTACCCTGGCCGAGAGCGATTGTGCGCTCAAATCTGTTAGACAGATTAAAGAAATAGTTATCAGTAAACGCTTTAATTTCAGCATTAAATTCAAATTATGGCATGAATTAATTTCTAAGATAGAACGACAAACATTATACCTAAGCAAATATTTAAAATAATTAGCTTTATTCCTATGAATTTTCAATCTCTTTTAAAAGTGACCTGATCTGCCTTTTATCGTTATAATTGTGTAAACAAATCCGTATACGTTCTTGTCCTTCAGGTACTGTCGGCGATAATATGGCTTTTACACCCATGCCGCGATGTTTCAACTGTTCAGCCACCGCTTTTGCTTCTTTATTCCCTTTCACTTCAATGTATTGAATAGCCGTATTGTTTTTTGAAATTCTGAAGTCTGTGTCTAGTGTCTCAGCCTGAAATTTAAAATATTGAATTATTTTCTGAAGCTGTACTTTCTGCCGGTTATGATTTTCAAAATACTCTAAAGCCGCTAAGACCTGAGCCACATGATAAGGTGAAGCTCCTGTGGTGTAGATAAATGGTCTGGAAAAGTTGATGAGGTAATCTTTCAATGCTTTTGAGCCCAAAATAAAACCGCCGTGCGAACCCAGCGCTTTTCCGCAGGTGTATATTCTTGCAAAAATGTCTTCATTGTATTCAAAAGAAAGGCCTTTAAAGTCTTTGCCACAAACACCCAAAGCATGGGCTTCATCGACGATGAGATAAGCATTATGAGCTTTTGAAATTTGCACTAACTCCCTGATTTCAGACTTGTCGCCATTCATTGAAAATACCGATTCTGTGATGATGTAGACGTTTTGAGGTCGTAGTCTTTGGTTTTGACGATCAATTTTTTGAACCAAATCCTCATAGTCATTATGTCTAAATTTGTATGCTTTAACCTTACTCATTTGTAAGCCATCCCTAATCGAAGCATGACAGAGTTCGTCGTAAAAAATGATATCTTTGGGTTTTAGAATAGCCGATAGCAAGCCAATATTAGCATCATAACCTGAGTTAAAGAATAATGCAGCCTCAGCGTTGAGAAGGTTTTTTGCTTTATTTTCCAATATTTTGAAAAGTTCATGATTTCCACTAATTAGACGGGAACCAGTAGCTCCGTGGATTTTTACTTTAAAAGCATTCAGTAGAGAAGCTGACTTTTCGGAAATGCTGTTGTTTTGAGCATAGCCCAAATAATCATTAGATAAAAAATCGACTTCAAAATTATAATGTTTAAGTTCACGAAAATTATTCTTGTTTTTTCTGTCTCTTAGAAGGTTTGATAAATTGCTGGGAAATGTCATGGTAAAGCATTAAAACAATTTAATTGAGTGTAAAAGTCACATTGAGTTTAAACACAAAATTATCACTAGACTTGTCAAAACTATAAAATCCATAGCGATAAAACCCACCAGCACCAATGCCGGCATAAAAGGCATTTAAGTAATTTAATTTCAAAATTTTAGTGACTTCAAGTCCAGACTCAATAAAAATCTGTTCCTTGGTATTAAAATTCCAGCTGTGAGATTGTGGATGCTCTAAGTCTCCCCAACCCATATTGTGATGCAATATAAGACCGGGATTAAAATCTTTGGTTTTAAACAACAAACTCCCTAAATCGTGTGTCAAGAATAAGTGTACATATTGGTTTGATAAAAATTCATAAGCCAGCATGGTTTGAAACGTGTCTGGCATTACAATGGGGATATCGTCATCATTACTGCCTTCGCCTGTAAACAATAAACTTAATGGAATGTCACTATCGATATATCCTGCTTGAATGTGGTATCGGGTTTGCCCAAAATTTCGTGAAAAAAAGCTATGCGAAAGACTAGCTTCAATTTTTTGATAGTCGAATGCGCCATCTAGAAACGAGTCAAAACCTTTGGTATATCTCAAATTAAATACAGGATAAGTCGTACCAAGACTTATCCGTTTTTTTGGGGTTTGTACTATTCGCTCACGAAAGGCATATCTTAAATTGATAACCGCTTCAGAATTTCTAAAGTTGGTGATGTTGCTTGAGTTGTTTACAAAAGCGTAATTGAATTGTGGTCTAATCCATTCACTTCTCAGGCCAACGCGCCAAGTTAAATACTTGAAATCTCGTCGTCCAAATTCGATTTGAAAATGTTCGACCAAATCCATTCTGGAAGCGATATAGCTTCTTAAATTACTCCGTCCTGAAAAGTTTTGATTATTGATGGTTGATCGACCAATTTCCCTGACGTCATTATTGTAATTGAACTGCAAAAACATGTCATCAGACTCATTGATGTTATACCGAGCTTTAGCTCCAAATTTCCACTCGCTATCCTTAAAGCCATAAGCGGTATAGCCACCAAGTATAATGTTTTTTAAAAATTTATCATTGGTTTCTAAGCCAGCACCAAGTCTAAATCCTTCGTGAGAATTATAGCCCAAAAACCGGTTGAAGGGAATATTAAATTTTCCCCAAGGTACATAACCATCACTTAAGGTGGTTGCTACATCTAAGACTTTATCTAACTTTAATCGTTCGCCAATACTGTCTACTACTTTGTATGTATTTTTATCGGTTTGGCTTAAGCTGTCTACTCTATATTGATTCCAAAAGGTTTTATCTCGTTTTGGGGCGTCATCTTGGTACTTTAATTGGACTTCGCTAAAATCTTTAGGTTTTAAACTGTCAGTGAATTTTATGTCTTTTAAATAGGTCTTACCATTAATGAAAATACCTTGTTGAGTTGTAAATTCAAAATTGAGTTGTTCAGGGAACCATTGTCTATCTGCAATACGTTTATATTTCTGTTGAATTTTTAGATGGGTTATCAATTTATCATAAGGTTCTGCCACAATATTTTGAATGGCATAAGCATCTGAATTGATATACATAAATCCTTTTAATCCATCGATGTTGGCGTCTGGTTTTGGTTGAAATGAAATATTAAAAATTGTATCATTTCCCCTTGATATTTTTTCTTCTAAGGTATAATCGTATCGCTTTATACTGCCTTTGGAGATAGGGTTCAAAAAATGCAAATCCATAAGGTTGATGTTGTCTTCGTAAAACCCAAAAGGCTGAAGCTCGGTTGCCAAAACAGCAAAATAGGGATCTTTAAAACCAGAAACTCTAGTGGCAACTACGGTTTCTTCGCTTAAATCAGGAGGCAAAAATTTTCGTTTTGTCACGGATTCAAACAACATAATATTAAAATTGCCTTCTCTAATTAAGGTTTTCTCAAAACCGCCTAAGGTATCACTTTCAGGGTCTAATTCTCCTTTTTCAATTTGCTCTAAAAAGACTTGTCTTAACGAGTCAGACTTTTCCTGCCGTCCTTCTCTGTCAATAATACTTTTGTTGTACGAGGTATACCTAAAACCTCCTTTTTTTAAAGGGTTATTAAGTGCTTTATTGGCTATAACTTGCCTTATAATGCGTAAAGCAGGATTTTCTGCATTGCTAATAACAACTTCCTCGAGGCTTTCTAAAGCAGGTTTTAGAGCGATGATTAAATTTGTATTGCTGTCTGGTTTAAGTTTTAACGTCTGGTACCCTAGATAAGAAACTTCAATATTTTTAATGGGTGTATTGCTTTTATAAACAAACCTGCCATCGATATCTGTGATCACACCACGTTTTTTATTGTTGTTGAAAGTTATATTTGCAAAGGCTAAATTTTCTTTGGTTTCAGCATCTACAACTTTTCCGTTGATTTGGTATTGCCCATAAAAGTTAAGTGTTAAAAATAGGGCAAACAATAAGGCTAGACATGATTGTTTCATCAAGTGATGTTTATGTTAGGCATTTTTTTATATGGTTTTATATTACTAAACAAAGCCTGTGCCTAAGCAACATTTAATTTTATTTATTTTCTTTTTCAGCGGAAGCTTCTTCCTGGTCTTTACTACTTAATTCGTGAGTTTTTTTGTTGTATTGATCTTTTAAATCGTCAATATGAGTTTTATCACAAAGTTTATTTCCGGAAATATAGCCTGTTCTTCCCAAGAGGTGACCACCGATAGGAGCGGTTAAGAATATGAATATTATGATTGCTAAGACTCTGGAGGATATAGCGATTTCTCCAAAATAGATAGCTGCGGCTCCTAATAATAGTCCAACCCCAAGAGTGGCGGCTTTTGTATTTACAGAAATCCTTAAATAGGTATCAGGCATTCTAATCAATCCTATTGCAGCCAGCATAGCGAAAATAGTGCCTAAGGTTGAGACGATAATAATGATGATATTAGTCATTTTTGTTCTTTTTTTCTAAGTAATACGTAAAAGCAACGGTACCCAAAAAGGCTATTAGTGCAAGTATTAATGCGATATCAAGAAAATTAGGTTGATTATATATTATACTGTACACCGAGATAATTCCAATGCCTATGGTTACAATTAGATCAAGTGCTATTACTCTATCTATAATGGTTGGTCCTTTGAGAAATCTCACAAAAACAAACACTAATGATAAGGACAGCAGTGGTAATATGATGTAATATAAATAATCGTATAAACTCATCTTGTAATCAATAGAATTCGTCTTTCAAAGCCATTTTTAATATCATGCACAAACTTATCTCTATCGGTAATATACATACTGTGCACATATAATACTTTTTTATCGTCAGAGACATCAATACTCAATGTTCCCGGAGTAAGTGTGATTAAATTTGCTAAAATTGTAATTTCAGTATTGGTCGTTACATCTAGTGGTATTTTAATAATCCCTGGCTTTACATAGAGGTTTGGTGTCATCACCTCATAGGCCACTTGCAAATTTGCTACAATAACCTCGTAGAGGAAATAAAAAATAAAGCCTATGATACGTGGTAATATTTTTATGTACTTATTACTCCCAGTTTGAGAACCTATAAGCCACATGATGAAAAAACCAACTAAAAACCCAAAACTAAAACTCGACACTTCATAAGAGCCGGTGAGGAATACCCACATCAGCATCAAAAGTATGTTAGTTAAAAATTGTGATCTCATTTTTCTAGGGTTTTAAAACAGCATCAATATAATTTTGCGAATTGTATAATTCATTGGCAATTCTTACAGATAACGTCTGTATATGTTCTGCGCCCAAGCCAATATACAAAGAAATAAAGGCTAAAATCACAATTGGTGTTACAAATTGCCATTTTTGAATAGTGTATAATTCATCAAAAAAGATAAATCTTTTTTTACCAAGTCTAAATTCCGGTTGATTTTTCCAAAACGCTTCAGACCATATTTTTGCCACAGCTATTAATGTTATAAAGCTGCCTAAAATTAAAGCTGCAAGCAACCAGTAATTTTGCGTATTATAACTGCTTAAGAATAATGAAATTTTGGGCCAAAATCCGGATAAAGGAGGTACCCCAACTAAAGAAAACATAACCACAATCATAAGCAGACTCAACTTTGGACTTTGGCTGTAAATACTGCCAATCTTTTTCATATTGGTTGTGCCTTTCATTCTATAAATTAGACCCCCAATTAAAAACAAATTTGTTTTAACAACAATATCGTGAATAAGATAAAAAATTACACCTGTTAAAGCTAAGACATTTAAAACTCCTAAGCCTCCAATCATAAATCCAATATGACAGATGATTAGGTAGGAAAACACTTTTCTGATGTTGTTTTGAATAATGGCACCAAAAGACCCGCTTATAATGGTTAATATGGAAAGTAATATCAATAAACTCGATAAAAACACATCGTCTGGAAAAATTAGCGTCATCATTCTTATCATGGCATACACACCAACTTTAGTTAGAAGACCTGCAAAGATTGCAGAAACAGCAGATGGCGGTGTGTGGTAGGAGGCTGGAAGCCAAAAATTGAGTGGAAAAACAGCAGACTTTATACCAAAGGCCGTCAAAAATAAAACGGCGCTAATATCTATCAAAACCTGACTGTCTATATCTCTTATCTTTAGGGCTATGTCTGCCATGTTTAACGATCCGGTTATTCCGTAAATGACTCCGAGAGCTGTTAGAAATATTAAAGATCCAAAAAAGTTAAGGGTAAAATATTTAATAGCTCCCTCCAGCTGGTTTTTCTCGCCACCTATACTGATTAATACAAAAGAGCTGATGATAATAATTTCAAACCACACGTATAAATTAAAAATATCACCGGTTAAAAAGGCACCGTTTAAGCCTAAAAGTAAAAAGTGGTAAACACTAAAAAACCCAAACCTTAACCTGGCATTTATAACTGATACAACAGAAAAAATTGAGACCGATAGACCTGCAATTGCTGTGAGTAAAATAAGAGTAGCCGATAGCATATCACCTACAAATACAATTCCAAAAGGGGCCTCCCAATTTCCTGCATTTACCACATGAGTTCCATTTTTCCAGGTAAATATGAACACCATAACGGCAACTGCAAGCGCCACAAAATTACCTATTATGGTCAATATTTTTTGAACTTTAATTTTATTCCAGAAAAACATCAACACAATGCTAAAAAACAAGTGTACAATTAATGGATACGTAATGATATTATCGGTCATGAATCCTCGTCTTTAGTGTTTAGCATATCAAGATCATCTGTTTTCAGGACTTTATAGGCCCTTTTAACCAGGATGATAGCAAATGCCTGAAGTCCAAAACTAATAACAATAGAAGTTAATATTAAAGCCTGGGGTACAGGATCTGCATAGATATCTGTAAAATGTTTGAGGTCTTGAGGAATAATAGGCGGCTCCCCTTTAGTGATTCTTCCCAGTAAAAAAATAAGAAGATTAACGCCATTTCCCAACAGTATAACCCCTATGATAAGCTTAACAATACTACGCCTTAAAATCATATAGGTGCCCGCTGCATAAAGGATTCCTGTCATAATGGCTAAAAGTAATTCCATAAATTATGCGTTTTCGGATATTGTAAATATGATGGTTAGAGATACGCCAAATACAACAAAATAGACGCCGGTGTCAAAAAATAAGGCAGAACCAATTTTGCCAACCACGGGAAAATGACCGGGAACCCAAAGCCCAGTCATAAAGGGTAAGTCGCTTGCTATAATTGGTGCAATTGCACTTCCAAATGAAATTAATAGGCCTAAAGGCATAAGGAAGCCGGGGTGTACAACAATTATTTTTCTGGTATTTTTTAAACCATAGGCAAAGGCATGAAGTACAAAAGCTATTGCTGCTATTAAGCCGCCTACAAAACCTCCTCCGGGCAAATAATGTCCTCTAAGCAATATAAATACAGAAAACAGCAGCAGTACAGGCAGCAGTATATCAGAAGCGGTTTTGAGGACTAATGTTTTCATAGTTTACTTTTTATCTTTTCCTTTAAGCCTTAATTTAAGAAGCCCAAAAACTCCAATTGCTGCTACAATTAATACTGTAATTTCAATTAAAGTATCACTGCCCCTAAAATCAACTAAAATCACATTGACTACATTTTTACCCTTAGCAAGTGCATATGAATTTTCAGCATAAAAGTCACTTATTTCTGAAATTTTTGGTTCACTTAAAACTTTCAAAATCAAAAATGTAATCAAGCTTCCAAAAATAGAAGCCAAAATACCGTGTTCTATTCTGAGATAGTTTTTAGAAAACCTCAGGTACTTTGGTAACCTGTACAAGACCAGTACAAATAATATTACGGTTAAAGTATCAACAGAAAACTGTGTCATTGCCAAATCTGGTGCACTGTAAAACAAATACAGCAAACAAAACGAAAAGCCAATTATACCCATAGAAGCAACAGCTGCTAATCTGGATTTGGAGAATACTGTAAATAATGTAGAAAAAAACATGACGAAAATAATTACAACCTCGTATGTTGTGAGTTCAGACAAAGCAGAGTAATCTATTCTCACCACAGGATCTTTGAAGAGCAAATAAGATACTAAAACTATAATAAAAGTTACATAAGTAGCAACGTAATGTCTCAGGTATCCATTCTGAAACAGCATTGTCCAGTACCTGGAACATATTTTAAATACAGTTTTTAAATAATATACAATGGATTTTGGTGAAAGAAATTCAAATTTTTCTATAAAAGTTTTTAAAGCATATTTTGGTTTGATGGCAACATATAAAATAATACCACAGGCTATTGTTATGGCCGATAAACCTAAAATAAAATTGAACCCGTGCCACAATTTAAGGTGAAAATTCTCTTGAGACTGCGCCAAAACTTTTGCTCCGGGAATGACAATATTTTCTCCTAATAAAAAAGGGACAAGCCCCAAAACTAAACCCAGGCTTACCATCAATACCGGAGGCAGCCATAATCTTATACTCGGCATATGCAGATCAGCGTAGCTTTGTTGTTTTTTGCCCAGGAATGGTTTTACTCCAACTACAAATCCACCATAAAATAAAAGGATTTTGGTGAGAATAGCGATGCCGGTAAGTAACCATGGACTGTATTCGCCATGTAATGTTGACTCGTAAATTAAATCTTTACCAACAAAACCAAGCGTTGGAGGTACACCACCACTAATTAGAGCTGCAACAATACCGGCTATAAATATAGGCATAAGGCCATGCCTCAAGCCCGAAAGTTTTGTAATATCTCGTGTACCGGTTTCATGATCAATTATTCCGGTGATTAAGAATAATGAAGCTTTGTACAAGGCATGCACAACTATAAACACCAGGGCAGCTGTTAGAGCTTCGTAAGTACCAATTCCTGTAAGAAAAGTCATTATACCAAGTGCACAAATCGTAGAATATGCTAAAATTGCCTTAAGGTCTACTCTAAACAACATTTGGATTGCGGAGTACAACATAGTTATACCACCTATGCAAATTAAACCAATTTGCCATAAATCCGTATGGCCGAGAATGGGCGAGAATCTTAACATAAGATATATGCCAGCTTTTACCATGGTTGCAGAGTGCAAGTACGTAGATACAGGAGTGGGGGCTTTCATGGCTCCAGGAAGCCAAAAATGGAAAGGAAACTGAGCCGATTTGGTAAAAGCAGCTAAAAAAATCAGAATTACAACTAAACCATACCCACTACTCATGGCAACCTCATTATTGAGCAGTAGGAGTTCTGATAAATTGTAGGTATCTGTAATTTGTCCGAGAATAACCGCTGCCGCAAGAAGAAACAAACCACCTATTCCAGTTATTCCTAAAGCTAATAGAGCAGATTTTCTACTGCTTTGGCTTTCATTATTAAATCCTATAAGGAAAAATGAACTTATACTAGTAAGTTCCCAAAACAGAAATAAGGAAATCAAGTTATCAGACAATACCAGACCCAGCATTGAAGACATAAATATTCCCAAATAAGCATAAAATCTATCTAAGTATTTATGCCCTTTAAGATAAGAAGAAGTGTACCAATATACCAAAGTCCCTATGCCAGATATCATAAGTACAAAGAGCAGCGAGAGGCCGTCCAAAACAAAATTTAGATTAACATCAAAAGCTGGAATCCAGTTATACGAGACTTTTATAAGCTTTCCACTAGATACATCGCCTATGTATGAAAAAAAGTAAATAAATACACTTAGAGGAATAAGTGTAGTTACCCACGCATACTTGCCTTTTATAAATTTATTTATAAAAAGTAAGGAGAATGAAAGTAAGAAACCTAAGCTTACAATTAAAAGCATACTATACGATATAGGTGCAAATATAAAAGGATTTTCAAAAGAATAAGGTTTATTTAGATTAACAGGGTGTATTTAAATATTAATTATTATGCTTATTTTAGTTGCTTTGGAATGATTTTGGATAAACAACTACTTAAAAATTATATATGAAACGTCTTTTAATTTTAGCTTTTGTAATTCTTACTGCTTGTGATGATGGAAAACGAGTATATATTGCAGACTCTTCAGGTTTACTTAACATGGTGAATATAGTTACTGAAAATCAATATTGGGAGTCTGATTTAGGTGAGAACCTCAGACAAGTTTTAGCCAGTGATGCAGAGGGGCTTCCCCAACGAGAACCTTTGTATAAATTGAAACATATACCGACAAAGGCTTTTACAGATTTTGCTAAAAAAAACCGAACATTTATAAAACTAAGTATTGGCCAAAAAAACAGTTTTGAAGTTGCTAAGGACAGTTTTGCAAAGCCTCAAACCGGAATTTTTATTCAGGGCAAAAATGAAGAGGAACTTATTGATGTTTTTAATGCGCATGAAAGCCAAATTTTAAATTACATCAACAATACTGAAATTAAAGAAAAATGGCGTCGAATGAATAAGTCTCTAGAGGACGATAATGCTCTAAGAGAAAAATTTGGAATTTCAATGAAATTTCCTACAGCATACAGGTACGCCAAAACAAGCACGGATGACCTTATATGGCTTAGAAAAGATATTGAAAAAGGCAGTATGGAGATATTCATTTATGAGGTACCAATTTCTATTATTGAAAATGACAGCTCTGTAGTTACCAATATCGTTAAAATTCGTGATTCTATTGGTAAAGCAAATATACCCGGCCCTAGAAAAGGAACTTACATGATTACAGAAGAAGTCTACATGCCCTATTTATACGAAACAAAAATTGATGGAAAGTTTGCCTATGAGACCAAAGGGACTTGGGTTGTAAAAGGCGCTTTTATGGGTGGTCCTTTTATAAATTATGCCATAAAAGATGAAGATAATAACAGGTTTGTCATTGTAGAAGGCATAGTGTATAAGCCTGCTGCTGAAAAACGCAATAATGTTTTTGAAATTGAAGCTATCGCAAGGTCTGTAAATTTTCTTTAAAAAAAGCACAATAGGTTCTGCTTCAAATACAATTTCAAAATGCCTGTATCTCTAACGTGGCAATGTGTTAATGTGATAATTTATAACAAAACAATGACATCAACACAGCTAAAGAAACCATAGGACCAACAGCATCAACAGCATCGACAGAAACCATAGCATCAATTTGAAAATGGGGTGATTTGAAAATTTAGAAACAAAAACAATGACATCAATAGTAACGATAGCTCCAACCTTATTCAATCCAAAATCTAAAATAAACCACAACACTATACCAAGCTGCTTTTTATTTTATGATATTTGCATAAATTGTTTCGATTATGAAAAATTCGGTAAGAGTTCGTTTTGCACCAAGTCCAACCGGTCCTCTTCATATTGGTGGTTTAAGAACAGCTTTATATAATTATTTGTTTGCCAAGAAAAACAAAGGCACTTTCATTCTCAGAATAGAAGATACAGACCAGTCTCGCTATGTAGAAGGCGCTGAAAAATACATAAAAAATGCTTTAAAATGGTGTGGACTAGAATTGGATGAAGGACCAGACGAAGGTGGTGAGTTCGGTCCATACCGTCAAAGTGAAAGAATCTACAAAGATTATGCCATCCGGCTCATAGAATCTGGTCACGCGTATTATGCTTTTGACACTGCAAAAGAATTAGAAGAGTTAAGAATAGCTAAGGAAAAAAAAGGTGAAAACTTTACTTATAATTCACAAAATAGAAACCAACTTAATAATAGCCTTTGTCTTCCTGAAAATAAACTAAAACACTATTTAGAAGAAGGTAAACCCTACGTCATCAGGTTTAAAATGCCATTGGCCAAGCAGCTTCTCATTGGTGACACCATAAGAGGAAATGTCCAAATAAGAACAGACGCCCTGGATGATAAAATTTTATTTAAAAGTGATGGTCTGCCCACCTACCACCTCGCCAATATTGTTGATGACCATTTGATGAAAATCACACATGTCATAAGAGGTGAAGAATGGTTGCCGTCTTTGGCATTACACGTATTATTATATGATGCTTTTGGTTGGGAACCTCCAAAATTTGCACATCTGCCTTTAATTTTAAAACCTAATGGAAAAGGTAAGCTCAGCAAAAGAGACGGCGAAAAACTCGGTTTCCCCGTATTTCCACTAGAATGGAAAGACCCTAAAACAGGACAAGTCTCTGCCGGCTATAAAGAAGATTATTACCTGCCGGAAGCCGTTATAAATATGCTGGCACTTCTGGGCTGGAATGATACATCAGATCAAGAAATATTCAGTTTAAATGAATTGGTGAAAAAGTTTGATTTATCTCGGGTGCACAAAGCCGGGGCTAAATTCGATCCAGAAAAAACCCAGTGGTTTCAACACCAATACGTGCAAAAAGTTGATGTAGACACTTTGACTAATCAATTTCAAAAATGGCTCAAAACCCAAAAGGGAATTGATAGTAATACAGATGTTGTTCAGCAAATTGTTCAGATTCTAAAAGAACGTATAACCTTTGTTCCAGATTTTTGGACCGAAGGCTATTTCTTTTTTGAAGCCCCAAAAGATTTTAACTCCAAAGCTGTTAAAAAAGCCTGGAAAGACCATACTCCAGAAATCATCTCAAATCTAAAAACGCTGATTGGTGAGCAAAATGATTTTTCTAAGGAAAGCATTCAGTCTGTAATCAAAAACTGGATTCAATCTCAACATATTGGTTTCGGAAAAGTTATGCAACCCCTTAGACTATCACTTGTTGGGGATATGAAGGGACCGGATGTGTTTGAGATTATTTCCCTATTAGGCAAAGATGAGGTCATCAAAAGATTAGATTTTGCCTTAAACCAATTATAATAACACAATGTCAGACCAAAGTAAATTACACAAAGAAGCGCTTCGCTATCACGAATACCCAAGACCAGGAAAAACTAAAGTTGTCCCAACCAAAAAATACGCCTCTCAGTACGATTTAGGATTAGCCTATTCTCCCGGTGTAGCCATTCCTTGTAAAGAAATTGATAAAGACAAGCAAAAAGCCTATAATTATACTAACAAAGGCAATCTCGTTGGTGTAATTTCTAACGGCACAGCCGTTTTAGGCCTTGGTAACATTGGACCAGAAGCTTCAAAACCAGTTATGGAAGGTAAAGCTTTACTGTTTAAAATTTTTGCTGATATTGATGTGTTTGATATTGAAATTGATGAAGAAGACCCCGAAAAATTTATAGATACGGTTAAAAATATTGCCCCAACTTTCGGGGGTATTAACCTCGAAGATATCAAAGCACCTGAAGCCTTTGAAATAGAAGAACGTCTAAAAGCTGAGCTAGATATTCCCATCATGCACGATGACCAACACGGGACTGCAATTATATCGGCTGCCGCTTTATTAAATGCGCTTGAATTGGCGGATAAGAAAATTGAAGCGGTTAAAATTGTAGTCTCCGGTGCAGGTTCAGCTGCCATTGCTTGTGCTAAACTTTATGTATTACTGGGAGCTAAGCCGAAGAATATTGTGATGTTCAACAGCAAAGGTGCCATTACCAAAGACAACAAATATATTACTGAACGTCAGAGAGAATTTGCCACTGAACTTTCCTTTGATTCTCTTGCAGATGCCATGAAAGGCAGTGATGTTTTTCTGGGACTATCCATTGGTGGTCTTGTGAGTGCAGAAATGTTGAAAAGCATGAATGACAATCCCATTGTTTTTGCCATGGCCAATCCCGACCCCGAGATAGATTACGATTTAGCCATAAAAACCCGAAAAGATGTCATCATGGCTACCGGACGTTCAGATTTTCCAAACCAAGTGAATAATGTGCTGGGGTTCCCATTTATTTTTAGAGGAGCGCTCGATGTTCAAGCTACCAAGATTAATGAAGAAATGAAAATGGCAGCGGTAAACGCTTTGGCAGAATTGGCTAAAAAACCCGTGCCGGAACAGGTTAATATTGCTTACAGTGAAACTAAGTTGCAATTTGGCAGAGAATACATCATCCCAAAACCATTCGACCCGAGATTGATTGGTGAAATTCCTCCTGCTGTGGCAAAAGCAGCTATAGAAAGTGGAGTGGCAAGAAATACCATTGAAGATTGGGACAAATACAAATCTTCTTTGCAGGAACGCATGGGTAATGAGGATAAAATTACCAGATTATTGATGAACCGTGCAAAATCTGACCTTCAGAGGATAGTTTATGCAGAAGCCGACCAAATAGATGTGCTAAAAGCTGCGCAGCAGGTCTGTGAAGAAAAAATGGCCTTACCTATCCTTTTAGGGAGACGAGAGATTATTTTAGAACTCATGGAAGAATTGGATTTTGACAGTAATAACATCAAAATTATAGACCCCAAATCTGATGAACAAATCCCCGATTTAAAACAATATGCTAAAACCCTGTGGGAAAAAAGACGTAGAAAAGGTATTACATTATACGAGGCTGAAAAGCTTATGAGAGAACGCAACTACTTTGCCGCCATGATGGTGATAGAAGGGGATGCCGATGCCATGCTATCTGGATATTCCCGCTCATATGCCAGAGTTCTAAAGCCTATTTTAGAAATTATAGATAAGGAAAAAGGGGTAACAAAAGTGGCCTCTACAAACTTGATGAATACAGCTAGAGGTCCAATATTTATCAGTGATACCTCCATAAATATAGAGCCTAATGCAATTGAAATGGCCAGAATAGCTCAAATGACCGCTAAAACTGTTAAGATGTTTGGGATTGAGCCCAGTGCGGCAATGGTATCTTACAGTAACTTTGGTTCATCATCGCATCCAACGGCCAAAAAAATCAAAGAAGCAGTGGCTTATCTCCATGAGCACAATCCAGAATTGTCCATAGATGGTGAGCTTCAGGTAGATTTTGCTTTAAACCGAAAAATGAGGCATAACAAATTTCCGTTTAGTAAGCTGAAAGACCGTAAAGTAAATATCTTAATATATCCAAACCTCGATGCTGCAAACGGTACTTATAAATTATTAAAAGAGCTCAATACAGCAGATTCTATAGGCCCTATTCTTATGGGTTTAGAAAAGTCTGCACACGTGTTTCAGCTCGGAGCAAGCGTAGATGAGATGATAAATATGTCTGCGGTTGCGGCATTAGATGCGCAGCGAAAAGCCTACAAAAATAAGTAATTATTTAGCCTGCACTCGCTGTTACAGTAACATCAAGATAAATAATAACATCAAAGCTTGCCGGGGCAGAATCAATTGTTCCTTGAAGTGTTACAGTAGCCTGAGTGTTATTTTGTAAGGCGTTTTCAATAGCGGTTAAGGCAGAAGGCTCATCTATTGGAAAAAGCGTATTGTCATTATCGGCCTGCTCTAAGTCAATATCTGAAACCTGTATAACGCTGCCGTCAAAACTGATAGATGCACTAGTTACAACAGCATTTGCAGCGCCGGTAAACCCATCTACTTCAAAAGACAACGCATCTATGCTGGCATTTTGAATATCATCTATATTGTCCTGAATTTGTTGAATGGTTGTAAAATCTACAGTTTCAACTTCAGAAAAACTAACTGGTTGCCCATTAGAGTCCTCTGTAATATCTACGTTTAAAGTCGTTGATATAGTTTGGTTAAAATTTATGTCTGACGAGCTATCTTCTTCATCGCAAGAGAGTAAAATGAATGTAAAGGCCAGTAGTGCTGTCTTTAATATTTTCATGATTTTCAGGTTTTTTATTGCAATTATACTCAAAAAATCAAACTTAATATAAATATTCCATTTACAACTTGTATGGTAAAATTATATGAGTATTGTGCTTATCCTCAAGTTTCTCCAAAAACATCTAAAATTCCGATTACTTCATTCTTCTATCCCAAAGCTGCATTAAATTAACAACAATATTCGACGCACTCTAAGGGGACTAGGTCGTTTGAGGCCATGTTTACTGTAAAAATATGATCCGTTCCGGGTCAATCTTTTGTTCAAAAAACATAAATGAAGCCTATAAAATGACCTCAACTATGAGATAATTACAAGATCGTAATCTCATTAACGCTCAAAGTCAATAGCTTTAAAGCGTCAAGACTAAGGCAGAATGCCTTTTGTGATTATAGTAAAAAACCAGGCCACAGACTATCAACCCAGAACGGATCCTATAATTTAGTTTCCGTATTTTTATAATCTCTCTATGAGTTCAAATACTTGAATACATCCAAACAGTCTAAAAATAGAAGTTGAATATGGGGGAATGATATGGATAAGTATATATTTTAATCTATCACATCTGTGTTTTTAATACGACACATTCATCAATTACTTCCGATTATTTTATTACTTTTGAGGCCTTTAACGATTATTTATGATAAATTATCTACAGGGTAAACTGGCTGAAAAGTCACCAACCCAGATTGTTGTAGACTGTCAGGGTGTTGGCTATGAAGTTAATATTTCGTTGTACACCTACGGTCAACTTCCTCAAGATAAATCCATTAAGATTTACACTTACCTTCAAGTTCGTGAAGATGCTCAGGTACTTTACGGCTTCATGCAGAAGGCAGAACGCGAAGTATTTATCAAATTAATAAGCGTTTCAGGAATAGGCGCTTCAACTGCCAGAATGATGTTTTCTTCGCTGTCACCGGAAGAGGTGATAGATGCCATAGGAAGTGCAGATGTTGAAACTATAAAAAGTGTAAAAGGAATAGGTTTAAAAACAGCACAACGCGTCATTGTAGATTTAAAAGATAAAATCAGTAAAATTGAGCAAAGCTACGAAGTTTTACCACAGCAAAACAATACGAATAAAAATGAGGCGTTATCTGCATTAGTGACTTTAGGATATACTAAAAAACAAGCAGAAAAATCTGTCCAAAAAATATTAAAAGATAGTCCTGAAGCCAGCATTGAAGAGATTATAAAAACAGCTCTTAAAAACTTATAGATAAGTTGAATTTACACAAGGTTTTAACGTTATTGACCAAGTCTAAGCAAGTATTTCTTGTAATGACATTGATATTTGCCAGTACAGCATTTAGTCAGGAAGAAACTGTTGCAGACTCAACAAAAACCGGTTACGACTTTGGGAGTATTGAGATGCCAAATCCCCAGAGTATTCAATCTAAGTACAAATACGACCCCATCTTAGACCGTTACATTTATACTGAAAAAATTGGCGATATCAACACCACCTATCCTTTGGTTCTTACCAGAGAAGAGTATCAGGAATTGGTGCTCAGGGAGCAAATGATGGCCTATTTTAAGCAAAAATCTGATGCGGTTAAAGGAACAGATGAGGATGCTCAGGATAATTTACTACCCATTTTTTATGTGAGAAACAATCTGTTTAGAACTATATTTGGAGGAGACCAGGTCATTGTAAATCCGCAAGGTACCGTAGGCATAGATTTAGGCGTGTTGTATTCTAAACAGGACAATCCGGTGCTTTCCCCTAGAAACCAGAGTAATTTATCATTTGATTTTAATCAGGCGATACGGTTGAGCTTAAATGCGCAGGTAGGAACCAGGCTTACCGTTGACGCCCAATTCGACACACAATCGACTTTCGATTTTCAAAATCAAATCAAGCTTCAATTCGATCCTACGGCAGATCTCAATGAAGACACTATCTTGCAAGACATTCAGGTAGGTAACGTAAACATGCCGCTTAATTCATCATTAATTCAAGGCTCACAGAGCTTATTTGGGATAAAAACTAAATTAAAATTTGGAAAAACAACCATTACCAGTGTGTTTTCAGAATTGAATTCAGAGCGACAGAATGTAGCCGTGGAAGGTGGTGGAACTGTGAGAGAATACGATAAGTTTATATTGGATTACGACGAAAATCGACATTTTTTCCTGGCCCAGTTTTTTAGAGACGAATACGATAAAGCTCTGGAAAATTATCCGTTTATCAATTCCAGAGTTCAAATCCAGCGGGTGCAGGTATGGGTCACCAACAGAACGAACAATCCCCAGACGATTGCTTCGGCAAGAAATATTGTTGCAGTGCAGGATTTAGGTGAATCTGAACCAGATAAAATAGGTTTTTTCTTAGATAATAACGGCAATCCATCTCCACCACCTATACCAAACTTCTTGAACAATCCGGGAAATTTTCCGGATAACCCCAATAACGACTTCAACCCCTTTGGCATCAATTCGGGTTCCAATACAGTTTTAACCTCACAAATAAGAGATATTGCCACGGTTCAACAAGGTTTTGGAATAGCCTCAGGATTTGTTGAAGAAGGTAGGGATTATGGCATATTAGAAAATGCCAGAGAACTTCAACCCAATGAGTATACCCTAAATCGAGAATTGGGATACATTACCTTAAACCAGCGTTTGTCTAATGATGAAATATTAGGGGTGGCCTTTCAGTACACGTCTAATGGAAAAGTTTATCAAGTTGGCGAGTTTGCCAATGATGGCGTAGATGCATCACAACCAGGTACGGATCCTAATCAGGAAAATCAACAAATTTCAGAAAACCAATCCTTGGTTGTAAAAATGCTAAAAAGTCCTGTAACCAACGTCAGCGAGCCTATCTGGGATTTAATGATGAAAAACTTCTACAATTTAGATGGCTCAAGACTGGAGCAGGAGGGCTTTAAAATGAACATCCTTTTTACAGATCCACAACCTTTAAACTTTATAAATCCAGCCCCGGAAAGTAGTGTACCTCTTCCAGACGATGTTGAGGAGACAAACCTGCTTACAGTATTTGAATTAGACCAGCTTAACGCTAACCAAGACCCCATAAGTAGTGGAGATGGGTTTTTCGATTTCGTTCCGGGAATTACCATAGATACCGAAAACGGAATCATTAAGTTTACTAAGGTTGAACCCTTTGGTGAATTTTTGTTCAATAAACTTGATAACACACCAAACACAGGCCCTGAAGATTATAATGAACCTTCTACCTATAACGATAACCAAGAATTTTATGTGTTTAGATCTCTATATACCACAACAAAGGTTCAAGCCATTCAGAATGAAGCTGAAAAAAATAAATTTCAAATTGTTGGGCGATATAAATCCTCAGGTCAAGATGGCATTCCTCTTGGTGCTTTTAACGTACCACGAGGCTCTGTTACAGTAACGGCTGGCGGAAGAACGCTGCAGGAAGGTGTAGATTATGTGGTTGATTATGAGTTGGGTAGAGTTCAGATTTTAGACGATGCACTTTTGGCATCCAATACGCCTATACAGGTCTCCACAGAAAACAATGCTCTTTTTGGCAGACAGACTAAGCGCTTTACGGGTATAGATGTACAGCATCAATTTAGCGATAAACTTTTGATTGGCGCTACCTTTCTAAATTTGAATGAAAGGCCTTTAACACAAAAAGCAGATTTTAATCAGGAACCAATCAACAATACCATTTACGGTGTTAACTTTAACTACAATACAGAAGTTCCTTTTTTAACGCGATTAGCCAATAAACTACCAAATATAGATACTGATGTGGCATCAAATTTATCCCTAAGAGGAGAATTTGCATTTTTAAGCCCCAGCTCACCAGATTCTGATGATTTTGATGGTGAAACCACTTCATTTGTAGATGATTTTGAAGGTTCGCAGACTTCAATATCTTTACTTAATCCAGACCCTTGGGAACTGGCCAGTGTTCCGGTCGGCCTTAGAGGACCAAATGATGTAAATGGAAATTTTAATTCAAACAACGACTTAAGTATAAACAATTATAGAGCAAAATTGAACTGGTATTCTATAGATCCAATTTTTTACAGCTCACAGCGGCCAGCGTCAATTTCTGATAATGATTTGTCGGACTACAAAACGCGTAGAATACTTATTAACGAATTATTTCCCAATACCGATATTGTGACGGGACAAATTCAAACTATTTTTTCATTAGACTTAAATTACGACCCCACACAGCGTGGAATGTTCAATTACAATCCTAATACAGGACCAAACAATTCTTTGCCCAACCCGGCGCAAAACTTTGGCGGTATCATGAGAGGATTACAAACTACAGACTTTGAAAGGGCCAATGTACAATTTGTTGAATTTTGGGTGATGGATCCCTTTATATATCAGGAAAATGCAGGGAATAATGGGGGTCAAATTGTGCTTAACCTAGGAAGTATTTCAGAAGATGTATTAAAAGACGGAAGAAAACAATATGAAAACGGTCTGCCTGAAGATGGAGGAGACGCTAATACGCTTACAACAGAATTTTCTAAAATACCATCTGAACAGTCTTTGGTTTACGCCTTTGACACCCAGGGTGAAGCCAGAACCAATCAAGACGTGGGATTTGATGGATTAGATAATGCTCAGGAAGCTGAAAAATTCCCTGCTTTCGCTAACTTTGATGACCCTTCTAATGATGACTATATTTATTTCCTAAACCGCGAAGGACCTATCGTCGAGCGCTACACCAATTTTAACGGGAGTCAAGGCAACAACATTACTGAAGTTACAGATACTAATCGTGGTAATTCTGCATTTCCCGATGTTGAGGACATCAACAGAGATAACACTATGAATACCATAGACAGTTATTTTGAATATAAAGTTCCTGTATTTCCCAACATGAGTGTAAATAATAATACCAGTAATCAGGCAGGAATAGATCAAGATTATATAACCGATGTTAGGGAAACTACAACTACATTAGCCAATGGAGAACAGTTACCAGTACGATGGGTGCAGTTTAGAGTTCCTCTCAACACCAGTCAGGAATATGCAATAGGCGGGATTGCAGATTTAAGGTCGGTAAGATTTATGAGAATGTATCTTACAGAATTTCAACAGCCTATATATCTTAGATTAGGGTCTTTAGACTTGGTAAGAGGAGATTATTTAACCTTCAAACGCCCTATTTTGCCAAACGGCTCAGATCCGGAAACTAATGGCACAACTTCATTTAGTGTTCAGTCTGTAAGCGAAGAAGTTACAACACAGTACGTTTCTCCACCCGGTGTAGTAAGGGAACAATTGGTAAATAATAATCAAAGTATAAGAGAAGACGAGCAGTCTCTGGCACTCCTCATTAAGAACCTTGAGCCTCAGGATTCCAGAGGTGTGTTTAAAAATTTTCGTATAGATATGCGACAATACGAAAATTTACAAATGTTTCTTCATGCGCAGGCATCTCCTCCACCAGAAGTCCAGCTACAAGACAATCAGATGGTGGCTTTCATTAGAATGGGACTGGATTTTACCAATAATTATTATCAGATAGAAGTGCCCTTGAAAGTGAGTGAAGAAGGTGACCTTACCCCACGAGCCGTCTGGCCACTGGAAAATGATTTAGATTTGCCTTTAGATTTACTTCAGGAAATAAAATCCCTTGTTATTGGCAACGATGCTTTTAGCAATCTAGATTTAAATTTCTTTAATACAAATTTAGACCCTGTATCCGGAACCGATCAAACCGATGAGCTCAGAATAGGTATTAAAGGTAATCCTAGTTTTGGAGATATTAGGGTCTTAATGCTTGGACTAAAGAACCAAACCCAACAAAACATATCAGGACAGGTGTGGTTTAACGAATTAAGATTATCAGGACTCCAAAATGAAGGCGGATGGGCTGGTTTGGTCAATCTGGATGCTAATATAGCAGATTTTGCCACCATAACCGCTACCGGAAGACGAAGTACTGTGGGTTGGGGAGCTATACAAGAAGGCCCAAACCAAAGAAGCAGAGAAGATGTCCAGGAATATGACGTCACAACAGGAATAAATGTTGGCCAGCTGCTTCCAGAAGATTGGGGGGTAAAAATACCTTTTTCCTACAGTACTGGAGAAACCCTGATTACACCGCAATTTGATCCTGTATTACGAGACATAGAACTGGAAACTTTGCTTGATAATGCTCAAGATCAAGATACAGAAGATGAATTAAGGGAAAGGGCTGAAGACTATACCAGACGAGAAAGTGTAAGTATTATAGGACTTAGGAAAGAACGAACCAATACCGAAAAAACACCCATGCCCTATGATATTGAAAACTTTACATTCTCCGGAACTTATAATCAAGTAGACCACAGGGATTTTGAAATTAAACAGTCTAAAGATCAAAATGTTGATGTAAACGCCACCTATAATTATGGTTTTCCGGATGTAAAAGTACAACCTCTTAAAGATGCAGAGTTTCTAAAGAGCCCTTATTTTGACCTTATCAAAGATTTTAATTTTAATGCTTTACCCACCAGTATTTCGGCAAGTTCTACAATAAACAGGCAATATAGTGAACTGCAGTTTAGAGAATTTAACCTTCCACCGGGAAGTTTGGGCTTACCAAAATTATTTCAGCGCAATTACTTTTATGACTGGCAGTTTGCCATAGACTATCAGCTTACAGAATCCTTAAATTTCAACTTCAACTCTTCCCAAAACCGTATAATCAGAAACTTTATTGATGAAAATAACGTACAAGATAATACAGTAGGCGTTTGGACAGACTTTTTTGATGTCGGTTTTGCCAACAGACATTTTCAAACGTTACAAGTTAATTATAGTCTTCCATTCGATAAAGTGCCTTTCCTTAAATTTGTAAATGCTCAATACTCTTATACAGGAGATTTTTTGTGGCAGAAAGGCTCAGAAATTCTTAGAAATTTAGAAGATATTCCAAATTTGGGGAATTCTATTCAAAATTCTTCGCAGCATCAGATTAATGGAAGTTTGAACATGGCTACATTTTATGATTATATTGGTCTAAAGAAGAAAGGACAAGGAAATACAGCACAGGCTGTCAATAACCAAACTGCAAGACGACGTCGAGGAAGTCAGCAAAATAATCAAAACCAACAGGCACAGCCACAAGCTCAGGAAGATGACGAGTTAAGTTTTGGAGGTAAAATACTCAACACAGGCATAACTTTGCTTAGAGTTCTAGATAATGTACAATTGAATTATTCAGAAAGCAGGGGTATTTTCTTGCCGGGTTACGTTAATTCTATTGGATTTACGGGGACTTTAAAACCGACCCCCGGGTTTGTCTTTGGAGGTCAGGGCGATATCAGACAAATTGCCGCTCGTAAAGGTTGGCTCACTTTGTTTCAAGATTTTAACGAACAATATACCAGGAACCTTTCTGAACAACTCGACATTCAGGCCGGCCTGAAGTTAATCCCAGGCTTAACTATAGATTTATTGGCTAATAGAATGTATATGGACACCTACACTGAAAACTTCCGTGTAGACCCGGAATCGCTCCAATACCAATCGCTTACACCAAACCTTTTTGGTAATTTTAATATTTCTACAAGCTTAATAAGAACAGCATTTGAAACCTCAACTGCCGAAAATTCTCCTATATTTGAGCAGTTTAGGGAAAATAGATTAACCATTGCCAGAAGATTGGCCAGTCAGGCTGGTATAAATCCAGACAATCCTGAAAATCTTGACGAAGATGGCTTCCCGAGTGGATTTGGAAAAACCAATCAAGCAGTGCTGCTTCCTGCATTTTTAGCAGCTTACACTGGCGAAGATGCTTCTTCTGTAAGTTTAGGCGCTTTTAGGGACACACCTATCCCCAACTGGAATATGAAATACACCGGACTTATGCGGTTGAATTGGTTTAAAGAAAATTTCACCAGATTCTCCATAGAGCACGGGTATACGTCAAACTATACCATCAATCAATTTCAAAATAACCTGGAATACGATCGTGTGGACCCCTTCGGTCAATTCAACAGAGATCAAAACGGAAATTTTATCAATCGATTATTCATAGGAAATATCAATTTATCTGAACAATTTTCACCTCTGGTTAAAGTTGATTTTGAAATGAAGAATTCTGTGAGTATATTGGCAGAAATTAGAAAAGATAGGGTTCTATCGCTTAGTTTTAATAATAATTTGCTCACTGAAATGCTTGGTGATGAATATAGATTAGGTCTTGGTTACAGAATTAGAGATTTAAGAATCACAACAAAATTTCAAGGCAATAGAAGAGTATTATCGAGCGATTTAAATATCAAAGCTGATTTGTCTTTACGTCGAAATGAAACTATAATAAGAAGCTTGGATGTAGTGAATAACAGAACCACAGCAGGACAAGATATTTGGACTATTAATTTGACAGCAGACTACGGTTTGACGAGAAACCTGACGGCGGCATTTTTCTACGATCATACATTCTCAGAAAATGCCATATCCACTATTTTTCCTCAAACTACAATAAGAACGGGAATAAGGTTAACTTACAACTTTGGAAATTAATTATATGAAACAATAAATACGATAACATGAAATTACCTAAAGATTTAAAATACACAAAAGACCACGAATGGGTTAGAATAGATGGTGACATTGCAACAGTAGGCATCTCAGATTTTGCACAAAGCGAACTGGGTGATATTGTGTATGTTGAAGTTGAGACTCTGGACGAAGAGCTAGACATGGAAGAGGTTTTTGGAACCGTAGAAGCTGTAAAAACAGTTTCTGATTTGTTTATGCCATTATCTGGAAAAATCATAGAATTCAATGAAAACCTGGAAGATGAACCAGAATTAGTAAACGACAAACCATATGATGAGGGTTGGATAATTAAAATTGAGCTTAATGACCCGGATCAAGTTTCTGGTTTACTCTCAGTAGATGATTATAAAACACACGTTGAAGGCTAAAATTTTCCTCTTTATAGCCATTCTTTACAGCATTTTAATTCTAGTTTTGTCCTTAGCTAACCTGAATCGGGTAGAAATTGTAAAATTAGAATCAAGTGACAAATTTTATCATGCCGTCTGCTACACCTTATTGTCTTTTTTATGGGTCTATTTTGTAAAATTGAAATTTGAAGCCCTAAAAATTAGAATTATTTTCGCTACTATACTTTTGATTTCTATATTTGGCATCATAATTGAGTATTTACAGTTAGTGCTAACTGATTATCGCACTTTTGATTGGTGGGATGTATTGGCAAATTTTGCAGGAGTTATATCTGGGATTTTGACTTTTAAATTATACCAAAAATTATTTAATCTGTGAAATTATTTGATTTTTAGAAAAATAAACATAATTTAGTAACCTCAAAATAAAATACATATGGAAACTAAAAAGAATCCGGATAAAGACTTACGAAACAAAAGCCTTTTATTCTTTCAAATAGGTTTGGTTCTCATGCTTCTCATTTCTTGGAGAGCCATAGAATGGAAAACTTACGACAAAGATAATATTGATGTTGGTGTCGTAGATTTAGATATGCTTGAAGAAGAGGATGTCCCTATAACCGAAATGCAAAATCAACCACCACCCCCACCTCCACCACCACCAGCTCCGGAAGTCATTGAAGTTGTAGAAGATGATTCAGAAGTAGAAGAAGAAGTGATTGAGTCTACCGAAACTACAGAAATGGAAATTGTTGAGGTAGAAGAAGTTGAAGAAGTCGAAGAGGAAATTGGAGATGTTCCTTTTGCACTTATACAACAAGTACCTATCTTCCCCGGGTGTGAAAATGCCAAAGACAAGAAAAAATGTATGAGTGAAAAAATTACTAAGCACGTCAATAAAAAATTTGATACCGGTTTAGGCTCGGAGTTAGGACTTTCGGGTAGAAATCGTGTGAGTGTTCAGTTTAAAATTGATAAAAACGGAGACGTGGTTAATGTTCGTGCCAGAGGACCACACCCTAGATTAGAGCAGGAAGCTATTAGAGTGGTAAAAGCTCTTCCAAAAATGAAACCCGGAGAACAACGTGGGCAAAAAGTTGGTGTTCTTTACGGCTTGCCTATAAACTTTGTTGTACAGGACTAAAACATTTATTTGTATCATATTAATAACCTGAGTCTAAGCACTCGGGTTTTTTTATGTTTAAATGTTTATTTTTGGATGACCTATAAGTTTATAATAAAATGAAAGTACTTTACTTAACCGTATTTCTCTTGGCAATTGTATTTTCAATTTCAGCACAAGACCAAACCTACCCAATTTTTGATGAATGTTTAAATGTTCAAAATTCTGAAAACCAGAAAAATTGCTTTGAATCAACCTTACTTATTAAACTTAAAGAAAGACTTCAACTATCTGCTGATTTTAATAAAACCTCAGAAGAAGTAAACCTGATTTTTGAAGTTGATGAGAATGGAGTATTTAATTTGATTTTTGTCGAGGCCAATCACCCAGAGATTAAGGATAAATTTAAGTCAGCTTTTGATAATTTACCTCAAGTACAGCCATCTCAAGCTTATACTAATGCGACTTTCAGTCAGTTTAGCATGACTCTAAAGTATCCGTTGAAAGATATTTCATCCTATGATATACAAAGCCGAAAGGACAAACCACAAGAACAGCAACTTCAATTGTCTGAAAAGTTGATAGAAGCAAAAGCTGAATTTAAAAAGATAGAAGCTGATGCAAAACCTTATGACGGGGAAATGTATTCAAGCTATGTTAGTATTCCACTCTCCCACGAAATTTATAACAGATTTGATCGCGAAATTAATTTGATAGGCACAACAGCGCATACGGCACAAAAGCCATTTACTTATCAGGACGTCAAACCCTACTATGATTTTAAGAAGGAAAATAAAAAACTGGCCTTTAACAAAAAATCCTGGTTCAGTCGGAAGCTTTTAGACGAACACCTGGCTACCGTAAGTGGAAAAAATTATTGGTTTGCGGTAGATTTTGGAGTAGATCTTCAATTAGGGAGAGATACAGGCAACGATCTTGACACCTATAATAATACCAGAATCGGCTACATACAAGGAGGTATCGGCAAAAAACTCACTTACTACGGTGCTATTTTCGAAAGTCAGGGCCGGTTTGCCGACTATTTTAATCGGCTGGCCCGCTCCAGAAATCCAGCCGACGGTTATCCGGCTGTGGTGCCCGGAAGAGGCGTAGCCAAAAGTTTTGGCGATAATGGGTTTGATTACCCGGTAACGGAAGGTTACATCAACTATAGGTTTAATGACAATTTTAACCTTCAAGTCGGAAATTACCGTAATTTTATTGGTGACGGCTACAGATCGTTGTTCTTAAGCGATAATACCAGTCCTGTGCCTTACGTCAAGGTAGACGCCAAATTTTGGAAAGTAAAATATACCAACATCTACATGCAGGCCAGGAATACCAATTTTCTGACGGAAGGTGGAGCCTATTCTACAAAATTTATCGCTTTACACCATTTAAGCTGGAATGTCAATAGACGATTGAATATTGGTCTGTTTGAGGCTGCCATCTGGAACAATGAAGCCGAAAGAGGTTTTGATATCAGTTATTTAAACCCCTTGTTGTTTTACCAAATGGTAGAATTTTCAACCGGTACCGATGCCGGAAAAGTGATGGTAGGACTCAATTACAAATACAAATGGACCGATAACATCTATTCCTACGGCCAGTTGTTAATTGACGAGCTTTCGGTAGATGATGTATTTGGTGGCGATAAAAGTTTTAAAAACAAGTTTGGGCTTCAACTCGGGTTAAAATATTTTGATGCGTTTAAGGTAAAAGATTTAGACTTTCAATTGGAATACAATCAAGTCAGGCCTTACACCTATTCGCATTTTCAACAGGTTACCAATTATGCCCATGTGGGACAGTCTTTGGCACATTTATGGGGAACCAACTTTAGAGAAGCTATTGCCATAGCCAGGTATCGTAAAGACCGCTGGTATGGGCATGCCAAATTTATTTATGGCCTAAGAGGCTTTGAGCCTAATGCAGATAACATTCCGTTTTACGGGTCTAACTTATTTGGCACAGAAAGAAATATTTTTAGTGAAACCGGCGTAGAAATTGGGCAAGGCAATAAAGCCAACTCCACCTTTGCAGAATTAGAAGTGGGCTATTTGGTAAATCCCGCAGCCAACCTTAAGCTCTACATGAACTTAATTCATCGCGACTTTAGTATTGACGTTCAAAACGAAAGAAATTTTGATAACACCACCACCTGGATCAATGTTGGCTTTAGAGCAGATTTGTTTAACTGGTATTTTGAGTATTAGTGAAACTCGAATTTCAGAAGCGTAGCGCACTGAAATTTGTTAGCTGAACTAATCCCGCTGCATAGCGGGATCTTTTCGACTTCAAATCAATTCATGAAGCTCTGTTTTGAAAAGCTGACGAAGGATGTGAATTCAAAATAGTTAGCTGAACTAATCCCGCTGCATAGCGGGATCTTCGGGTTTTCATACTACCCAATCATGCTCAAATTTCAAAAGCAAAGCGTACTTCGACGAAGCTTGTATTGCGTTTATTGAGAAGCTCA
>Ga0102928_1000401_pt1 | contig 27774 bp, 33 predicted proteins | sample SalPonR1_B_D1_MG_FD_78504 | JGI IMG/M metagenome (GOLD analysis project Ga0102928, IMG submission 78504) | Salt pond soil microbial communities from South San Francisco under conditions of wetland restoration - Salt Pond MetaG R1_B_D1_MG | ecosystem: Environmental > Aquatic > Marine > Intertidal...
AGCGCAAAATTCGTACCAAGCCCCTGGCTTATGCTTATGCCAAACAAGGCCACCCCTATGAATACCGCGAAAACGGCTATCTTGTTGGCAATGGCCCGCATCTCCAATTGCAGAGGGGATGATGAAGTGTCCTCCTCCTGGGTCATGTCGGCAATTTTCCCGAGTTCCGTTTCCATTCCGCTTGCAACCACTATGCCTTTTGCGTTTCCCGAAGCAACCGTTGTACCCAGGTATGCCATGTTGTCCCTGTCGGCTAGTCCAACCTGTTTTTTTATGGTGTCCGAATTTTTTTCCTGGGGCATGGACTCTCCTGTCAGGGAGAAATCGTTAGTCCTGAAGTTGAAGGCTTCCATTACGCGTATGTCGGCGGGAATCTTGTCCCCTTCCTCCATGTAGATAACATCTCCTGGCACCAGGTCCGACTGTGGGATTTCCTTGAGCTCCCCGTCCCTGTATGCTTTAGAAGGCGATTGAACCAGTTTTTTGAGGGAATCCATTATGTTTTCAGCCTTGTTTTCCTGAACATAGCCTATGAAGGCGTTGACCAATACGATTATTCCCATTATAACCGCATCGTTGTAATTTCCTATCAGGACCGACATGAATGCCGCAACCATCAAGAGAATCACCAGAACATCCTTGAACTGGTAAAGGAACATGAGCCATTTTGGTATTCTCAATTTTGCCGTAAGTTCATTCTTTCCGAACCTCTCAAGCCTTTCGGAAGCATCCTTGGAATCAAGTCCGCCTGATGCGGTTTCGAGAATTTCGAAAATTTCAACGGAACTCTTCATATAATAATCTGTTTTTTTCATAATCATTCCTCCATGAGCATGATGCTTCCATTGCGGTCAAGGCAACCTCTAAGAAATATTAAAGAAATCCCGGGCAAACAACCTGCCCGGGCCCATTTCTTCATACTTCGTAGGCAACGATGCCTATCAATCCCGGCCCTGTATAAACTCCCATTACAGGTCCAAGCTGAGCAAAAAAACTTTCCTCGACTTTGCCTATTCCCTTAATTTTATCCATGAGCTTCAAAGCTTCTTCATCTGCGTCGGCGCTTATTACTGCGAGATTAAAGGACTTTCCGGCGTATTTGGCCTTCATGAGTTCGAACATCTTGTTTACAGACCTTTTTCTGCCTCTGACCTTTGAGATGGTATAGTAGACTCCATTGTCATTGATGCCTATTATGGGCTTGATTCCCAGCATTTCTCCCATGGTTCCTTCAACCAGCCCTATTCTTCCGCCTAGCTTAAGGTATTCAAGCGTCTTTACCACAAATGTCAAGTACTGGCTTTCTTTTGTTTTTCGGATTTTTTCCATTATCTTTTCCAAATCGTTGCTTCTTGCCCTTTCCTTGGCGGCTTCTATGGACAGAAATCCCAGACCGAACGACAGCGATTTTGAATCGACCACTTCTATGTTTAGACCCGAATAACTTTCGGCCACTTGCCTGACCATATTGTATGTACCGCTCAGTCCGGAGGAAATCAGGCTTATTACGACATCGGTGTAGCCCTCTTCCTTCAAGCGGTCCAAAAGCCTTATTACATCCCCCGGCAAAGGCAAGGAGCTTTTGGGAACCTCTTTGTCCAAATTGTCATATATTTGCTGCGGCGTTATGTCCAATCGGTCCCTGTATTCTTTTTCCCGGTAAATGACTCTGAGCGGAAGCATCTCTATTTTGTATTCCTCCATCTGTTCAATGGAAAGATCGCTTGTTGAATCTGTAACAATAGCAATTTTTTTCATTATCATCGATTCCTTTCGAAGTATTCTTTCTGCTTTATATTACCATAATACCCCTAACCTAACAAGATACGGCCGGGCCGGTCTTGTATTTGCAGTTTGATGATATATAATTAAACTACTTGATTATAAAGGAGCTGAATAAAATGGGTTTTTATGATTTTTCCAAAAAGCACTACCTCATTAGCGCCGCATTGGGAGATAAAACATCGAAATTCACAAAAATATCCAAAAAATATCCCAAGAAGACTTTCCTGCGCAACTATTTCAAGCATATGCGTCGGGCAACCCATCAATTTGCCGACTTGCTGTACTCCTCAAACGACAAAAATGCCGGCAGCCTCATTAGCCTCGATGAAGCAAGGTCCAAAACCTTCGTGGATTTAACCGCCCTTTACTTCACAATCGCAATGACATCGAGAAAGGAAAACGTCAAACTGCTCAAGAGCATGAACCTTTCAAAGCCTTCTCTTTTGGGTGAGCTTTACAATCAACTCGAATTCGACTCGGAAGAAAGGAAGCTTGGAAAGCATTTTGCCAGCCAGTCAGCGCTTGACTTTTCAACCTTCACTTCAAATTGGTGCAAGCTCTTTTATGAAAAAGTCCTCCGGCCTGAAAATCCCGAAATTTCACAAGAAGAAGAAGACAAGCTGCTCCAAATGGTGCACAGCAGTTTCCTTTTCTATATGAAAGCCTTCAGCTGACGCTGTCGCCGTATAGGCTTCAATCCAGTGAGTCAGCTTCTTCCTGCAGTTTTCCCTTGACAAGTGAAAATTCGATTTCCTCTTGGGTGCAAAAATCCCTTATGCTTGAGCTTTGGTCCGTAATTCCCGACCCCAACACGTTTTCTATGGTTTCAAGGGGAATGCCCCAGGCAATAAGCTCGGCAAATGTTGTCTTACCGGTTATAAGCCTTTCATCGGATTCTTTTTCGCCTTCTTCGTCAACCGGCTCTTGGGGTTCATCCGATGAATTGTCTTCAACGCGATATCGGCTTACATCGATTCCGTTGCTTTCAATATAAAGAAGCTGTTCTTCGGTCAAATCAGCATTTTCCCTCAGAATTTCAACCGCCTCCAAGGGAAGATAGGTGACTTCGTCAATTTCATATGGCAGGCCTGTGTAAAGGGCGGCAAAAAGCTTGACCGAACCGTTTCCGATTTCGGTGCCCTCCTGCTCCAATTCCCCATATATCAGTTCCAGGTCTTTGTTCTTGAAATCCTCCGGATCCGTGCCTTGAGGCAAAGCAAACGCCTCGATCAAATCCTCCGCAGGTATTCCGAAAGCTTCCGAAACATCCGAAAATGAATATGATCCCCTTATGTCCGCCGGATTTGGCATCCCCTCAAATTCTCCGCTTTCAAAAGCGGCAGGAGCCTTTGTCGATTCGGTCTGCCAATATCCCCCAATCAAAGACACGGCAACGCTTCCGAAAATCACAATAAATATCATAATCCCCAGCCATCTGCTGTCAATTTTCATCTCTGCCACCTCCGGTTTTCAATTCCACAGTCTCCGGAACCGGACAAACTCCTTCCGAAGTGCATATCATGCAGCTTATGCATTGATGGTTTAGGACAGCTTTCTTTTGATCGACCCGTATATTCATGGGACACGCCCTTCCACATGCGCCGCAGTCAATGCAGGTTGAATCATTCCTTCTTATCTTGAAAATCCTGAAAAGATTGAATACTCCAAGAAAGGCGCCGAACGGGCAGGCGTATTTGCACCAAGGCCTTTCAAGGAAAAGAGATCCCGCCATTGTAAGAGCAAGAATTACCAAGGCCGGCAATGCAACCTCGCCGGTCCAGAAATTGAACATCGCATAGTAGGGATCGACATTTACAAAAAGAAGAACCCCTGATTTTGCAGTAACATATACTACCCATGCCAAAACCAAATAACGTAGATATCGCAATTTACCGTCTATAAAAATAGGCATGAATCTATTATATCTTTTTTTAAAAATCCTTTTGCCCAGCTTTCCGATCCATTCCTGCAGCGTGCCCAAGGGACATATCCATCCGCAAAATACAGGGCCGAAAAAAATAGAAAGTGCTATAACGGCGTAAAGCAGCACAAGTGAAGATTCATGGATTTTTTGCACAAAAAGCCCCGTGGAAATCTTCTGGTAAATGGTCACAACTCCTCCGAAGGGACAAAGCGCATGCAGGGAAGCCGCTGACAGGAAAGAAATGCCCCGCCCCGACTCCTCTAATCCATGATTGACCGCTATTGCAGCAATGAGTAAAAAGAAAAATATTTGTATGTATGACCTTTTTTTTATTGTTTTTTTCATCTAAACCCCTTTCTTTATATTAATCCATGTCCATTCTTTGATATTTACCCTTCAAAATCGACATAACACAAAAAAATGGCTGTCAAAACAACAACCATTTTTTTGAATCTGTTTTAGTTTAATGACAGCCATGAGCGCTATGCAACGGTTCCCCTCTTTTTGTCGTAATTCTTGTACTCGCCTTTTTCGTAGATCTCCTTAACTGCCGAAATCACTTTCCAGACATCGTGATAGGATGTGTAAAGCGGTACGGGCGCCAAGCGTATTATGTTTGGCGGCCTGAAGTCAGGAACTACTCCCCTCTCTTTCAGAGCCTCGTTTATGCGGACCGCCTCTTCATGCTCGAGCGCCACATGCCCTCCGCGTCTTTCGTCTTCCGCCGGAGTTCCGACCGCGAATCCGTATGGAGAAAGCAGTTCGTCAACAAGGAACATCATATAAGACGTCAGCATAAGCGATTTTTCCCTCAGCCGCAAGGTTCCGGCTTCCTCGTAAAGCTTGAGGGAACCTTCAAGGGGAGCCATTGAAAGCATGTGGGATGTGCCTATCTGCCAGCCCCCCGCGCAATGATTCTGATGGAATTCATTTTCAAGGTCAAACTGCTTTTCCTTTTCGACTCCGTACCATCCAGCCAGTCCGGCTTCCCTGTCGAAATGGCGTCTGTTAATATAGAATCCTCCGGTCCCGCCGGGACCGTTGTTGACATATTTGTAGTTGCACCAGAATGCAAAATCGGGGCCGTACTCTTTGAATTTGTGCGGCACAGCCCCTATCGAGTGCGCGCAGTCGAAACCTATAAGCACTCCCTTTTCATGCGCCTTATTCGTCAAGTACTCCATGTCGAGAAGCTGACCGCTCCTGTAAAGGACCGATGGAAGAAGAACGAGCGATAATTCTTCGCTTATGGCATGTGCAAGGGCCTTTTCATCGATCGTCTTGCCGTCGGCGCTTTCAAACACCTCAAGGTGGTCTTCGGGGCTGTATCCTTTTGTCCTCATGAAACTCTCGACCGCATATCTGTCTGACGGGAATGTGAGATTGTCCATTAGGATTTTTGTCCTTTTGCCCTCGGGCCGATAGAATGTCGCCAACAGCAAATGCAGATTGACAGTAGTTGAAGAATGCACCATCACCTCATCCTTTTCGGCTCCTATAAGGCCCGCAAGCCTTCCGGCAAGCATTTCCGGAAAATAGAACCAAGGGGTGTCCCCTCCCATCCATCCGTTGATTCCCAGAGTCTTCCACTCGTTAACAACCCTCAAAAGCGATTCTTCCGCATCAACGGACATTAGACCCAACGAGTTCCCATCCATGTAAATCGCATCTTCCAATAAATAAAACCTTTCTTTGAAGCTTTTCAATTCGTCAGCCTCATCCATTTCCAAAGACCAGCTTTCCTTTGTTGAAAATTCGGTTTTCATCGATTTCCTCCTTGTATTCCTTTTTTCCTAACCAAGATTGCAATTGATTCGTTTCAGGCTTTGTATGAGTTCTTTTTTGCCGTCATCGCTGATTCCATGGGTCATCCTTTGCTCGAAAGCTTCTATTGTTTCCCATGCGGCCTCTTGCAGTCCGGCGCCCTTGTCCGTAAGGCTGATCCGGTTTATCCTCGCATCCTCTTCACTGACCGTCCTCCTGAGAAATCCCTTTACGGAAAGCAAGTCGACCAGCCCCGTGAGTGTCGAAGGCTTTACATCTATGAACTCGTGTATTTGCTTCTGCGTCAAGACTCCCTTTTTCCAAAGGCAATTGAGTACCCTGAATTGCGCATAGCTTATCCCCAACGGGGAGAGCGACAGATTGAGAAGATAGTTCGTTTTCCTAGCTATTTCCTGTATGAAATAGCCGGAGTGGTTGCTGAATTCGTTTTGCGCCATATTATTTAGCCTCCTAAACAATATTGTAAATCAAAATTCCCGCTCGGTCAATCCGTTTTAGGCCTTTCGGAAAAACCCAGGACTTCACCGCATTCAAGCCCCAGCCTTTCCGCGCTTCCTGACGGCATTTCCATCACCGACCTGCCATTTTTATATATGCCGCTTACAGACCATGGCTTGAGGTTCTTTTCAACGGCAAGTATGCAGCCGTTTTTGTCAAGAAAGACCGCGTCGATAGGCATCTTCATGAAAAACATGTGTATCGATTTGCACGGCTCTATAAGAAGAGCCTCAGCCCCGACATCAGATTTGCCCATCAGCCCCAGGAATCTTTCCATGAAATTTTCTGTCATGTTTATATCATTTATTATGCGCTCTTTGCGTTTTTCTGAATAAGCCGTCAATTTTTTCATTTTTATCTCCCAAAAATATCAATCAGCCTGATTACGGACGGTCCCAATATCACTACAAAAATAGCCGGAAAAATGAACATGACCAGAGGAAACAAAATTTTTATGGGCGCTTTCATCGCTTTTTCCTGCGCCTTCTGCTTTCGTTTTTCCCTCAGCTGGGCCGACTGCACCCTAAGCACATTTGTTATCGGAACACCAAGCTCGTCAGCCTGTATGACGGCCGCGAGAAAAGCTGTAAGCTCGGGAACATCGCATCGGTCGCCCATGTTTGAAAGGGCATTTTTCCTGTTTGCTCCAAGCTTCATTTCTCCGATTGTCTTTTTGAACTCCTCAGAAAGAGGCCCGTCCATTTTTTCAACAATTTTTCCCAAAGCCCCATCGAAGGAAATCCCCGCTTCCACACATACAGTAATCAAATCCAATGCATCCGGCATTTCGTGCTCAAGCTTAAGCTTTCGCTCCCTCGCAATTCTCGAGAGCATTGCCCGCGGAAAGGCATTTCCAAAAAGCATTGCCACCAGCGCGGAAGAATACGCCTTTGCAGGGTTTTCCAACACCGTTGCCAGATAAATCCCCAAAAGGATGGGCAGAATCAATCCTGTCCCGAGTCTTATTGTTATCCATCTGCCCTGAGTCATTCCCCATGGAGTCCCGGCTCGGGCTATGTCCAATCCGATTGCCTTTATCATCCTCTTTGGAGTTATGTTTTCTATGAAACGGCTAAACCTTGCGAGTGCAGGCTTGATTATCCTTTCACGGAACGGGCTGTCGAGCTCGCTCTTTTCCTTGTCGCCTCCGCATCTTTTGGCCAATGCTTCCAGCCGTTCTTCTATTCTTATTCCATCCTTACCCAATCCCGACAAAATCAATTGCATAATAAAAAACACGCTCAGTCCCGCCGACACCGCTATGGCTTGCGTCACGACAATACACCTCCTAGAGTTTTATGTCCACTATTTTCTTTATTGCCATGTAACCCAAAATCTCGCTTACGACCGCGCCTCCAAGCATTATTTTGCCCAAAGGGTTTTCTATCAGAAGACGCATGTACTCCACATCTATGAATGTTATTGCAAGCCCGAGCAGTACAGGCAGCATGGCTACTATTATTCCCGAGAATCTGCCTTGCGCCGTCAATGTTTTCACTTCTGTCTTTATTCTAACCCTATCCCTTATTGTTTTTGTTATCTGGTCAAGTATTCCGGAGAGATTGCCGCCCGTTTGGCGCTGGATCATTATTGCCGTCACCATCAGTTCCAGGTCGTTGCTTACGATTCTTTCAGAGAGATTTCTCAAAGCCTCTTCTGTTTGAACTCCGAGTCGCATCTCCCTCAAAAGCTTGCCGAACTCGTCAGCCATGGGATCCGGCATTTCCCTCACAACCGAATCAACTGCCTGCATGAAGCTGTGCCCGACCTTGAGGGAATTCGAGATAAGGGCTATGGTGTCTCCGAGCTGATTGTTGAAATCCTTGCAGCGTTTGTTTTTCTTTCTGGCAATAAGCATGGGCGGCAGTAAAAACCCAAAAACCGCTCCGACAAAGGCAAACAAATTAAGTCCCCCGGCCGATTTGAACAAAATGGCGACAATGCCTGCCGAAACCATTTGAAAAACCATTATTTCTTCGCCCCTGAGAAAGAGTCCTGCCCTGAGTGCTTCCTTTTGCAGATGTGCCGAATAGCGCTTGCCCAGTTTCATTGATTTGACAATCTTGTACCACACCTTGTAGATTCCCAGTGTTTTTATGTCGGCAATTTTTTTCCTTTTTCTTTTTTTACCTGCGTTCGCTTCTTTGTCCTTCTTTCCTACATAAAAATTCACGCGGTCGATTATTCGGTCATTGAAGATCGACCTGTAAATAAAAAGATACGCCATTAAAAAAACCGAAAACGCAACAAGAGCAGAAATCAATGCAACCATGTCACCAGCTCCTTAAACCAAGGGGTTTGGGATTCCCTTGGATTCCATTTCACCGATAAAGCTCGGCATTATATTCATGAATTCAAAATGTCCTTTGACTTTCCCCTCCGGGGTCATTCCCTGCTGTATGAACCTAAAAATGTCCTGCATTATTACGATGTCGCCCTCCATCCCCTGAACCTCTGATATGTGGGTGATTTTTCTGCTTCCGTCTTTCATTCTGGATTGGTGGATCACAAGATGCAGAGCCGAGCCTATCTGCTCCCTTATTGCGCGGACGGGAAGGTCCATGCCGGCCATCAAGACCATTGTCTCGAGTCTGGAAAGCATATCCCTGGGAGAATTGGCATGCCCCGTGGTTATAGATCCGTCATGCCCGGTATTCATTGCCTGCAGCATGTCGAGCGCCTCTCCGGACCTGACTTCCCCTACTACTATCCTGTCGGGCCGCATCCTCAGGCTGTTCTTTACAAGGTCCCGTATGGACACGGATCCGCTACCCTCGATATTTGCCGGTCGCGTTTCAAGCCTAACTACGTTGACCTGGTCCATCCTCAGCTCAGCCGCGTCCTCTATGGTCACTATCCTTTCCTCATTGGGAATGAAGGATGAAATTACATTGAGTGTCGTTGTTTTACCGCTGCCTGTTCCTCCCGAGACAATTATGTTCAGTCTTGCATGCACGCACGCCTTTATGAATTCCGCCATTTTGGGGGTCAGTGTTCCGAAAGTAACCAGATCCTTTATCTGAAAAGGCTCCTCGGAAAATTTTCTTATTGTTATTGACGACCCGTCGATTGCAAGCGGCGGAATTATGGCATTAACCCGTGATCCGTTGGGAAGCCTGGCGTCCACCATGGGAGAGCTTTCATCAATCCTCCGACCCAGGGGGGCAACGATTTTTTCTATTATGTGGTTGACATGGGCATTGTTCTTGAATTCCTTGTCTGTCAGGATGAGCTTGCCTTTCTTTTCGACAAAAATCCGGTCATATCTGTTGACCATTATTTCGGTCACATCCCCATCTCTCAAATAGGTGGTTATGGGTCCGAATCCCATTATTTCATCGACCAGCTCCTGGAATATGTCAAAAAAAATCTTTTGGTTTATTTCCAGGCCCTCCTCCTCGAGAATCTTTTGCAGAAGTTTTTCTATTTCTTCCTCTAGCTGCTCCTGTTCCTCTTCCATTGTCTCGAAATTGAGATTGTATTCCTCAACTATCCTGGCTTGCACTTTTTCTATCAGCCGGGCGTATTCAAGCTTTTCAACGCTTTTTTGGCCGGATGCCGTTTTTTTTGCATCTCCAACGGACTTTTGGTTTTTCCCCAGTCTTTCCTTAAGAGTCACGCCTACGCCCCCTATCTTTTCAATATGCCCTTGCTTATCCTGCCGAAAGCCTTGTTTGTTTTACTAGGTCCCTTAGCGTTTACATGGGGTAGGCCCTTGTTTACCGCTTTTATAAGGGATTTCTTCGCTTCAGGAATTTTATAGTCAATCTTTCTTTCGAAAATACGTTCCAGGTCGGCGTATCCGATTCCAAGCTTAGGATTTGCCATATTGACAAGTATCTTGATTTTTTCGTCGGGATATTCAAGCGATTTCATAATCTCTATGCCTATCTTCACATTCTTTACAGAAACTATGTCCATTGCCGACACCATGAATATTTCATCCGAGAAATCAAGTGCGGCAAGGGTGGCGTCGCTGAAGCTGCTTGCCATGTCTATGACGATATAATCAAATGTCTGCCTCAGGAAAGAAAGAATCTCCCTTATGGAATCCCCCCCCATATACTCTGCATATTCGGGGCTTGGGGGCGAAGCCAAAACCATCAGGTTTGACATGTATTCGGTCATCAAACCATTTATTGTCGAAGTGTCTATGCTGGCGGTCTCCTCCATTATGTCTGCAATGGTCATTTCAGGCTCAATGTTTGCCATCAATGCCACATCTCCGAATTGAAGGTCCAAGTCCACCAGGGCTATCCTTTTCCTGCTCTTTTTTGCCATATCCACTGCAAGATTGAGGGCTATGGTTGTCTTGCCCACTCCGCCCTTTGTGCTGAAAATACCTATTATTCGACCGTCCTTTTTATCGTCCCTCTCGTCACTTGCCTTGGGAATTTCAAATTTGACGCTTTTTTTGTATGTCAGCCGTATTGTGCTTATTAGCCTGTTGATGTCAAGAGGCAGGGTTATATAGTCCTTTGCGCCGCTTACCATGGCTTTCCTTACCTGTTCGGCTCCGATCTCCCTTGCCATAATTATCACAGACGTGTTCCTGCATGTTTCGGTGATTTTTTCGCACGCCTCGTATCCATCCATTTGCTGCATTTCGGAATATATCAGCACTATGTCCGGCATAAGCCTCTCTGATAATTCCACAGCGGCAGGCCCTGTATCCGCTTCTCCAACCACTTCAATGACTTTTTCAGTCATAAGATACCGCTTTATGAGCTCGCGGGTGTCCCTCCTGTTTTCTGCTATCAAAACACTGATTTTTTTACCCATTTCAATCCCCCCTATTTGGGAATAACTATCTTGCCCTTGTCTGTTACAAGATCATTCCTTACAACACCCGGCGTAAAGTATACGGAATCGTCTCCAAAAGGCCTGAGAGCCAGTTTTATGCTTCCCATTTCCTCTCCCAGCACAAGCTTTTCGCCCTCTTCGGCTGAAACAGCAACCGTCACAGCGTAATTGTTTGGTATTTCCTTCCTCTCTTCTCCCTCTACATTCATGATTTCCTTGCTGACGGCAAGGACCTGTATGTCCTGGAGAAGCAGAATCGATGTTTCCGGCATATAAATTTTTGAACCTGCCGTTTCTATCGTCTTTTCGTATGCGGTGATATAAATGTCAACGTAATCGTTTGGCCGTATCAAGTCTCCAACTCCGCTGAATTGGTCTGTATTGACCGAAATCGCCCGCTTTCCCGCCGGAACCATGAAAGCCAGCTCGTTTTCATCATTTCTTATCATTCGCTCCCGTGCAAATATTTCCCCTTCAAGTATCCGTTCCTTTGTTGTCATGCCTACTATTTCGTTCCTGTCCGTAAGGGCTGAAGCGGGAATGTAGGAGTCCTCCCCGACATCCATCGACTCTATGTCGACTCCGCTTATTCTGCTTCCCGGCATCAAGGTCTTCTTGGCCACAAGAATTGTCTTGTCGGCCCTTACTGCATCGATAGTCTTTATGTCTCCCAGCAACTGATATGTCAAATAGGCTGCCGCAACTGCAAAGAAAAGAGCCGCCAGCAATATTTTCTTTTTTGCTTTCATTTTCGTCCCCTCCTCATTGCATCAGCTTGAGTCCGTAAGCTCCATAATTGTTTATCGTATCGTCTATGTCTCCGCTTGCCACGTATTCCATGAATCTTCCTACAACTACCGCAGCTCCGTCCTCGGTCCTGGTGTCCTCGACGAAGAATACGGCAAAGCCGCTCACCTCAATCTGGTCGCGTCCGAGTGCGTCGAAGGAATCCACAACAGGTATGGTCCAAAGCCGTATTGAATCCTTCGTGAAGCTTTCAAAAGTGCAGTTGTCGTTGCCTAGAATATAGTTTATTCCATCGACAGTCGGGCCGCTCATGTTTCCGGGCTCGGTGTCAATGATTTCCCCCACTGATATTTTACCGCTGTATCCAAACTTGACATTGTCCTTGAAGCTGTCGGCCCCTCTAAGGCCAAGCGCAACGGCCCCGTAGTTGCCCGTTTCCCCGTCGCCTGCCCCTTCCTTGAGCGTAACGCTTTCTCCATAGCTGAAGTCGCTCCATTCCACGGCGAAAGGACGCAATCCGTCGTATACGGATCCTGCCGTTCCCAGCTTCACGTAGGAGCTTTGGCTGACTTCCCTGCTTGAAAGCCCGAAGATCCCCGCGAATCTGTAATTGACTGTTTGATCTGCGGTGACACGGATTCCGCATGCATCTTCGTCTATGTCAACTAAGATCCTTCCCGGCGACGCTCCGTTTGCCTGCGCGTATTCAATTGCAATGCTTCTTGCCGCATCCGGATACATGGGAAGTTCCTGGCCTCCGGCTAGTGCGGAGGCGTCGACGGCGTTTAAAAGTCTGTGTTTTTCAATCATTACAGCTCCGACATCTATGACAAGTGCCGACATCCCGATGATTGCAGAAAGGGCTATTGCGGTCATTACCATTATGTTCCCCTTTTGATTAAGACTTTTTGCCACGCAAATCACCTCTCTGTATCTACTCCATCCTCATGGATGTAGTAATTTCTATGTGGTGCGGATTGTCCAAAAGCGCGCTGATTACAGGTGTAACCAGGTCTATGTCGTATGACACGGTAACAAGTACGGTTTCTCCCCTTGTTCTTGCCGATTCTTCGGGAGTGATGGAAACCCCCACTCTTGTGAGGTCCAAACCCGAAAACGAATCTTCTACGCTTTGCATAGCTGCAAGGGTGCTTCCTCCTAGTGCCGTGTTTCTGGCGCCTTCCCTGGCAGCATTGTTTACAACAAGATAAGCGTTCATTACTCTTCCGAATTCAAAAGTCCCCATGAAAAGTAGAAGGAGAATCGGAAGAATCAAAGCCATTTCAACCATGGCCTGCCCTTTTTGATTTTTAAGTTTTCCGATCATTCTTCTCCCCTCCATATAGGATATAAAGGGGACTCCCCGAATCAGGTCGCCCCCTTCCTTTTATACCAGCATTGTCAATCTTCCGAAAAACGAATCGAGCCATGCCCCAATAAAATGCAGATTGAGCAAGGCAACCAAACTGATGCTCGTTATCGTCAACACATATTCCACCATGCCTTGTCCCTTTTCGTTTGCAGCAATTAGCATAAATCGCCCAGCCCGCAATTTCATTTTTTCGCTTTGAAAATTCCGGGAAGTGTCCATTACGATGCCGCAGGTGTTAAAGCAGTTGTAATGCTGTCGAACATAGTCCCCAGTCCACCTCCGAGAGTATTTATTGCAACCATCGCGATCAATGCTATTCCACCGATTATCAGTGCGTATTCAACCATTCCCTGTCCTTCTTCATTCCTTACAAATCCAATCATTTGTACCAAGTATGCAAACATTTTTTCCTCCTTTGAATTATCCCGATGATAAAGTCTTCTTTCGAAGGCTTAATGATACTTCGGCGGCTCGGCTGCCACGGGAATTCCCCAAGGCCCGTCACTTTGCGTCCTTTCCTTTCGGAAAGTTTGCCTTTATCGGTATTCCGAAATACTCTCAAGCGGAAATCGCTTCATCATCATTATTTGCCGTCAGTCGATTATTTCCACAATTCCATAATTTGCGTGATACAGAATGGTCAAGCCCAGATTCTCTGTTATGAATCTGAGGGGCACCATTGCCCGGCCATTGAGTATCAATGCCGGCACGTCAATCTCGTTTGTTTTGCCGTTGACGCTCACCTTATTTCCGCCGACCCAGATGAGAATTTCCTTTTTGTCTTTTTTGACTGTAACTTTTCTTTCAACGGGATCCCATAGCACCGAGGCTTCGAATGCCTCCGCAATGGTCCTTACCGGAACCATTGTCCGTCCGTCCTTTATAACAGGAGGCGTATCGAACTTAAAATTCATCGACTCGTTCAATATGCATTCGACCCCCAGCGGAAAGACATTCTCATAACTTGCAGTTATCAATTGAGCCTTTTCCATAAGCAAGGACATTTCCTCTGCTGAATACAATCCTTTTGCCTTCTTGCTTCTCTCGACAAGATTGTCCCCCTCGCAATATCCCATATTTCCTATTCCGTTGAAAACCAGTATGACAATCATTAAAAACAAAGCGATAGGCTTCTTTATAGGCATTCACCCCCTCAATAAAACAAACCCGTATCGCATACGATACGGGTCTTTCAACCTTTTTCCACCAAAAAACCAATTTGAGCATTTTCGGTGACCCAGCCACCATTGGTTTCACCCTTTAGGTCTGTGGTTTTGCGTCCCGGCCTTTCAACCGGTTTGCCGTTATCGATATGCTTAAAAATTTGTCTTATTCCATTTGACTATAGAATACGTATGCGGTTTTACTTTTGGGGCACATTTCATGTCTTTCATTATTTTTTTTTAAAATACCCGCATCATACTTCTATTTCATTGCTATAAGCTTTACTTTTTTCCCTCTTTCCGATTCTACTTTTTCATTTTTTTTGTCGTTTTTTATTTCTTCATTCCTGTTTTCATCAGGCTCTGCGTCTTTTACCTTTCCACCGGAGCTATTTTCCTTGCTTGCTTGATTCTTCGGCAAACTTTCAATGTCCGCATTTGATGATGGACTGTTTTTTTCAGTCTTGGCGACTTTTTCTTTTGCCTTTTTCTCCAGTCCGCCCGACCCATCACCATCGGCGGCTTTTAATGAATTTTCTTTTTTAAACCCGATTTTGTTTCCGCCACTCGAATCTGTTTGGGTCTTTTCCCCACTGGCAATATTCGACGGACCGACAAAATCATCAACCTTGGCAACTTTTTTATTCGATTGTTTTTCGGATTTGCCCGTCGCATCGTCTTTAACAGCTTTGCCTGTTTCTTCGTTGTCAATCTTGATTTTGTTTCCGCCGCTTGACGCAATTTCAACCTTCTTTTCATTTTGTTTCTTCGCAAGACCGGCAAATGCAACTTCTGCTTGCTCTTTTTTATCTTTAACCGACAAAACATCTTCAAATCCGTCCGCAAGAGTCATGTCTGCAATTTCTTCGTTTCCGCCCAGCGCGGTTTTGTCATTCTTTTTCTCCGATGTTTTGCCATTTTCAGACTTTCGATCTTTTGCCGCATCGGCTTTCATAGACACTTTTTCTTTTTTATGGCCAGAAAGACCCGGGATATCAACATTTCCAAGCATTTCTTCGCTCTGCGCTTTTTCAGGCGTCTTTGCCGTATGATTGGACTGTTGCGATATTTCTCTTCGCCCGTCTTTTGCAAGACTTTTGAAAACACGCACTTTTTCTTCATCTATCAAACTGTTTTCAATTATTTCTGAAGCCTTCATGCCGTTTATTTCCTCTAGGCTGAATGGCGCGACCTCTCCGCAAATTTCATACACCTTGTATTTGCCCAGGCTGGTCTCCATAGTTTTGCTTTCTTCGTAGTCTTCCCTATCGACTTCAAGAACAAAAACCTCTATTTGCTTTTGGGCTATCATGGGCTCTTCAAAAATTTTTCCGGCTATTTGTTCGGCATAACCGGCCTTGCCGGATTTCAAATCCGCCGCCGAAACGATAACCTTTGAATCCGCTTTCAAATAATGGGTTTTTTCCGCCTCTTCAAGTGTCCTGTTTATGGCTTTCTCAATGCTTAGTCCCTCCAAACCGCAGTCAGCTATGTCCCGTCCGTCTTCATTCATCGCTTCCGCCCGAATGACAAAATTATCCTTGTCCAGGTAATATTGAATGCTTGGATTAATATCCATGCTGACCACCGCATACACATTTTGAGACGGCAATTTCTCAAATCCAAAGGCCATCGCGATTGCAAAAATTACCATTGCCGCAGAAAACAAACCTCTGTAGACTTTCTTGCGCCCTGCCTGTTTTCCCTCATAAATGTCTTCCCGGGTATATATGATTCTGTCTCCCTCCGAAAGAGAACCTTTCTTTACAACCTTTTCATATACTCCCTCATCGCTAAGTACAATTCCGTAATTTTTTTTGACTTCGATTACGATCCCCTTATTTATCAACAAGCTCCCCTCCATCCTCGTCAAATTCAGGCAATTGATTTCTAATATCAGGCCAGTCATTAATTAATATAAGAACTGCCGCCGTTATGAATCCATTGCTTCTGCGAATCGACTTTTGGCTTATTTGCATCTCTTTTCTTATATGGCTGAACGGCAATTTTTTTTTCGCTAAAAATTCGTTTTTCAAAATTGGGTTCGAACTGACCATTTTTGCGATACGAAAAGCGTTTAACCTCGTATCATTGTGCTTGGGCGACTCATCAAGCAATTGTTCCAATGTTATGTCGAATTCACTAAGTTTCATTTTAAATTCTTTCAATTGCTCTTTTACGTCTATTTCGGAAGTAAAATCCCCGGAACTGAATGCCCCTTCCAAGACATTCCCTTTATCGGTTTCAAAGGAGGATAGAGGCAAAGCCCTGTTGCGGCTTTCCTTTTTTTTGTAGTCTTTTACTCTGCTCGAAATAACCAAATCGGCATATGAAATGAAATTTCCTTTGTCGGGTTCGTATCTTTGCAAAGCCTCGTCAAATGCTTTTAGCCCTATTGAAAATTCGTCGCTTTCTGTCGAATCCAGATAAGCGTCAATACATTTTGATACGCTTTTTACAATAAATGGGATATAATCGCGAATAAAGGCCTCTTTTTCCTGTTTGTTTCCATTTTTTATCGATTTTATTCTTCTTTCAATAACTTGAGCGCCCTTGCTTGAAGTTCTTTTAACCACGATAATATTCCCCCGTCGTATAAAGGATACGTCCGCCTTGATTATTTTAAGTCGCTATAGCGTCAAAAAGTAAAAATTTAGTTCTATTTTTTTCTTTTTCCATATCCAAAAACCCTCAAATAAATATAAACAGCAAAAAAAGTAGCCGCCGCCAAACCGATGAATGTCTGCATAATGTCCCTCCAATATCATTTTTTTATTATTTTTGCCATCTCTTTTGTCATGATTGAAGCCATGGTCTTGTTGCCTTCGACATTAAGATGCAATCCGTCAGAGTACAAATCCCTGCCTGCATCAGGATGTTTTTCCTTAAAATGACCGTAAAAGTCAATGAAGGCGATTCCAAATATTTCTGCATACAATCCTACCCATTCCCTGTATTCCAAAAGTTTTTTGCGGACCGTTCCGAAATCTGCGAACCTCAACCATTCCTTGCGAACCATGTCTTCCAATATGTCAACCTCGATTCCTATGACAGGCAATATGCCCCGTGCCAGCGATTGGTAGGCCATTGAGGACATGTTGGCTTTGACCCTGCTTGCCGGCTCGCCTACAATGAAATCATTGGCTCCACCCATCAATACAACCGCTTTTGGTTTTTCGTTTAAAACATCCTCATTGAAACGCGAGAGCATTCCTCCAGTTGTATCTCCATTGACCCCTTTATTTACATATATATCTCCCGACTGCCCGGATGCAATGCTTGTCCAAACATCTCTTCGCCCGACCCCGTATCCATATGTCAAACTATCCCCCAAACATACAATCTTCATTTATCCTCCCCTTGTTGCCTTTTTATTTATTATATATTACGCAGAATAAAAAAGGAATCCATCGAAACATATGGATTCCTTTCTTTTTTTTATGCCAATTCTTCTATGTCGTTTTCCAAGTCCCCTATTTCCGTGAAAATTGCGGTCAATTTCTCCGCATCCACCTCCGAATCCGTTTTATGTGCCTCATAAACCAATTCGCCTATTGCTCTCTTTTTTGCCTTGATTTCGGATTCAAGCTGGGCCTTGCTGATTTTCATTTTTCCTGTCTCTACAAGTTCAGCCGATTTCGCTCCTATTGTTGAAGCCGTATCCTTTGTGGTGCTTTTTATCTTATCCAACAAACTCATATTTTCGCCTCCTGTATTATTTGTCTTCTTTTAACAAATACCCTCCATTATAAAAATTATTCATTGCCATTGACTTGAACGCATATGATTTTTTTACTTTCGCGACTGCTCGAGAGCTCCGTTTATGAAATTGTTTATGAATCGGATGTTCCTTTCCTTGTCGTCCGGGAAATCCCTTATGCATGAAACGATGGAAAGGGATATTATCCTTGCAACCCTTTTGGAATCCTCCTTGTCCATGCCTTTTGACTCGCCTTTGACTGTTTCTTGCATCAGTATTTCAATACGAAGTTGAATTTCTTCCCAAACCCCATTCAGGCTTACCAGGAAAGCCATAGACTCAAGGTCCATCTCACCCGTATTCATATTCATTTGCTCTTCGAAATGATCATACATGTTTTTTATGAACAACATGGATTTCAACCGGGGATTTACCCCCGACTTCATTATTTCATCCGTTTTTATAAATACGCGCTTCCAGTATTCTGATGAAATATCGCAAAACAGCATTTTTTTGCTGGGCCAATAATTGTAAAGCGTCCCCACAGCAACTCCCGCATGCCTTGCAATTTCTTTCATATCAGATTTGACATAACCCTTTTCACGAAAAATTATTTCCGCCGAGTCCATTATTCTCGTTTCCGCATTCTTTATTTTTTTAGGCATCCGACCAACCCTTTTGTATTCAGTGGTGTATGAATCCGATTCATTCAAGCTTTCCGTTTCATTATACCAAATTTTGCTGCAAATGCCACCTATGCAATGAGTTTTAATGTTTAAATCGCTTAAGTCAGAAAGGATTTGTTTCAGATGGAGTGAATGCATGGAAAGACCTTTGACTAGTTTTTACAAACGGGTTATTATATAAATTGAATAGTTTCGAAATTATAAAGAGAAAGGATTGTCCGCAATGCGACTCGTTCCCATAAGCTGCATAAAAGAGAATACACCCTTAGCTAAAACCATATATGATATAGACGGCAGGACGCTTCTTAAGAGAGGAGTTCCCCTAAACGGAAAACTTATTTCAAAAATAAAAAAATACGGTATTCAATCCCTTTATATCGACGACAACTACAGCCACATGGAAATCAAGGAAATCATCAAGCCTGAAATTAAGCGACGGGCATTGAAAGCCATCAAATCGACTTTCGACACGCTTAAAAAGCAGAGCGAACATTTCGACAAAAACGGAACCGAACATGTTTCAACTCTTGCCCAAATAGCCAAGGATATCGTAAACGACCTTTTGTCACGCAATCAAATATTCATAAACCTTGTAGATATAAAGACCATGGACAATTACACTTATGAACACTCTCTTAGCGTTGCCATACTTTCTCTCATTCTTGGAGTCGAAGTTGGCCTTGATAAGGATGAGCTCTGCGATTTGTGCATAGGCGCAATGCTTCACGATGTAGGAAAAATTTTCGTCCCCCTTGAAATCTTGAACAAGCCCTCCACACTTACACAACATGAATACGAAATAATAAGAAGCCATGCATCAAACGGATATGACTATCTGTACAATGACCACACAGTCAAATCGTCCTCAAGGCTCATAGCCCTTCAGCACCACGAATCATGCGACGGCACCGGATACCCGAAGTGTCTCATGGCCTCCCAAATCCATAAGTTTTCAAAAATTGTTGCCATAGCGGACATATACGACGCAATGACTTCCGACAGGCCCTATAGACCTGGAATTCAACCTCATGAAGTAATAGAGTACATAATGGGGAACGCCGGAGGCAGATTCGACTACGACTTGGTTGTTTCCTTCGTAAGGAAAATCATACCTTATCCTGTTGGAACGCTTGTGGAACTTAGCACAGGCCATTGCGCATTCGTCGAAGAAATCAATGTCAACTACCCCTTGCGCCCGATTGTGTGCATAAAGGCGCCTTCAGACAAAGACATCGACGGCAAGACAATTGATCTTCTAGAAATAACAAATATAGTCATACGCAGAATCCAGTATAATCTGCCCGGCTCAAATCAAGGAAGCCTTTATAAATTTTCACAACAATAATCATAGTGTGTCGGTTTATATTTCTTAAAAATCCATTTCATTTTCTTCTCCATAGTCGACATATGCTATTTTGATCTGTTGCAAATGCTTTTCCATCTTGTCCGCCAACTCGCCAATTCCAAAATTATCCTTTCTCTTCGCGACAGTCACCGCATGGGAAGCCATTGCAGTGAGGTCCTTGAAACCAAAAGTGTTTGCTGTCTCCCTCATCATCTTTAGTATTTCGACCGTCCCTTCAAAGTCTCCAATTTCAACGTGTCCCCTGATGTCGGCAATGTCTTTTTTTCTGTCCAAAATGAATTGCGGAACGAATTCGGCAAAAATTTGGTCGATGTAAATGACTCCTTTCATGAAATCACCTCCCGCTTTCTTTGATAATTCTTATACCCATTAAATGAATTTCATAAATATATACGACCAAAAATAACCTCTTGACCGATCCTGATGTTTAAGCAAAAATAGTAAAAAGCTTCGATTAAAACCGAAGCTTTTCAATCAATGACATAAGCCGCAACAATTTCCGCAAAATATATATTGTGGAAGTCATCCTGCCTGTAGTGCACGTTCTTGATTTTTTCAGGAAATGAATCCTCTTTGGTTTCATTTTTCATAATTACTTTGCAGTCGAGATGCAGTTCGCAGTCCCCCACTATGTATGTTTCAAGTGTTTTAGATTTCATTGCGGTCAAATTGCACTCCGAAAATTTATCTATGCTTTCACCGGATGTACGTCCGCATAAGAGCAATTCATCACTGAAATCCGTCCCGAGGGGAATGCTTATTGTGAATTCGCCTGTTTTTTCTATGAGTCCGTACGAAAAGCTCGAAGGCCTTACCAAGCCCGTGAATATGGGCATGCCCCACATTATGCCTATGCTTGCCCATCCTATTGTCGTTGTGTTGGCTGTGCTTCCATTCCTGGTGCTCAAAAATACGCCTTTGGGCAACTGCCTAAGCAATTCCACGGAATAGAATTCATAATCAACTTCACGATACAAACCGACCACCTCAAGTCCTCATTGAATTTTATAGCCTAGTGTTGAGCTTTATACCCGTTTGCATCTTAAATAATCAGTCCCCGCGCAGACTCTGAAGTTCATTTTGTATTTCGCTCTTTACTTTTTCAGCAATTTTCATTGTATCCCTTGGCGGTATGCCTTCGAGGTCTGCCGGTTTCAAAACCGAAACTTTAACTTTAGCCGATTTAACTCTCAAAGTATCCCTGCCTTGAATTCTCCATGTCCCTTCAATTGCTACAGGCAGCAAGGCGGCCTTGGTTTTGGTGTATATCTTGAAAGCTCCCGGCTTGAATTCTCCAATTAATCCAGCCCCGCTCCGTGTCCCTTCGGGAAATACGCACATTGCATTGCCGCTTTTGACAGTTTCAGCGGCTTTACCAATCGACTTGAGCGCCGCTCTGGGATTGCTTCTGTCCATGAATACACAATTGAGATGCCTCATCCATCGTCCTACTATAGGGACTTTTCTCAGTTCTTCTTTTGACAAAAATCCTACCGGCCGGCCAAGGTGTCCCAAGAGCAAAGGTATGTCAAAATTGCTTTGGTGGTTTGAAATGAAAAGCACCGGTCCTTTTTTAGGAATGTTTTCAAGCCCTATGACTTCGACACTGCTGCCGCTTAGTGAAACAACCGATTTGCCCCACATTCGCGCTATCTTTTGAGACAAGGCTTTGCTTCCTGTTTTTGAAAAAATATTAATTATTTCAACTATAAGCATAGCAGGCAGAGTCAGAAAAAGCCCCGCCCAAAGTAATAAGTAAAAGTATACTGTTCTAAACATTATAAATTTCTCCTCTATTCTTTTTCATCGGTTTCATTTTCCATTTGCAGCTTCTCATTTTCTTTGGCCAGCCGGCTCTTGTACCTCATTATGGCAAGCTTCTGCATGTCTTCTATCTTGTCCTGTTCGTCCACTATTTCAACCTTTAATATCTCTTCCACTATATCCTCGAGGGTAACTATTCCGTTGAACATTCCGTACTCATCATACACCAATGCCATATGGCTTCTGTTTTTTATGAAAACATTCAAAAGATTGTCCAGACGGGTGTCGACATTAGTGAAGATGACCCCCCTTTTTTCGCACACATCTCCCACAGAGGCTTTCATTTCTTCGCAAAAACCTATCAGTTTCTTCACATACAATATCCCTATTATATTTTCCCTTGTTTTTTCAAATACCGGGATTCTTGAAAAGCCCTTTTCCTTTATTTCTTCAAGTAGTTTGGAGTCAACCAATCTTTCTGAGTCCAGGGAGTATGAAACCGTCCTAGGCGTCATAATGTCGAATGCGCTTTTTTCGGAAAAAGACAAGGCCCCAAGTATTATTCTTTCCTCGTCCTCGTCTATGTTTGAATCGGGAGAATCCTCGTGCTCCTTTATTATTTCGCCAAGCTCGCTCTTTGACCAGATTGTGGGCAGTTCATTCCCAAGCATAAAGTCCAACATCCTTGACAAGGGGTAGCACACTGGAGAAAAAATATAAATCATCGCCTGGACGAACCACGCAGTTCTGGCGCCAATTTTAAGTGCATTTCTTGTAAATACAGCCTGTGGAAAAATTTCTCCGAACACCAAAATCAAGCCGGTTGAGACTATTCCGGCAACCAGCCCCGTTGCAATGCTTCCCAAAAATATTGCCATTGCGGAATTGACTGCAACATTTCCTATGAGCAGTGTGCAAAGAAGAAGATTCCCGTTTTTTCTCACCTTGTACACCTTTTGTGCCTTCTTGTCTCCAAGACGGATTTTTCTCTTCAGTTCCGACACATTGAGGCTGAATAGCCCCAGTGTCAAACCCGAAAAAGCAGCAGACAATGATAGCAGCAGGGCTATAATGACATAGTTCATCCTTTACACCTTCCTACAACATTTTTTTGTTCTTGAAATACCTGATCATGATAAAAACGGTCGTAACGGTAATTACCCAAAACATCGGATAGCCTGCGCGCCATCCGAACTCCGGCATATACCTGAAATTCATTCCATATATCCCAGTGAGGAATGTCAATGGTATGAATATAGTGGCAAATACGGTAAGGGTTGTCATTATCTTGTTCATCCTGTTGCTCATGTTGGACAAATAGGTATCAGACATGCCTGTAACCATTTCCCTGTAAATCGAAAGCGAGTCTATTATATGGAAAACATGATCATAGGAATCCCTGAAGTAAATTCTCGTTTCGGGCTTTACAAATGAAATTTCGTCCCTCGAAAGTATATTGAAAACATCCTTGAGCGGCCATACTGAACTCCTTAATACAAGAATGTTCTTCCTCAGTTTGTGGATTTCTTCGAGCACATCCTCTGTCCCCGCCCTTATCAGGCGTTCCTCGAGTATTTCTATTTTTATGTCCATTTTTTCTATCAGGTCGAAATAGTTGTTGATTATCGATTCCAGGAGTGCCTGAAGCAGGTAGTCGGGTCCGTTCTTGCGCACAAAAGAATCATCCGTTTCAATGGACTTCCTAACCTCGCTGAAGACATCCCCCTTCCTTTGCTGGAATGAAAGCAATTTGTTCTCAAAGAGTATGAAGCTGACCTGCTCGTTTATTATGCGGTTCTTGACGCCGTCATATGTAGGCATCTTGACCACTACAAATACAAAACCCGGGTATATGTTTATTTTGGGCCTTTGCCCCTTTGTGACTATGTTCCTTTTGACGACCCTGTGGCGGGTCTTCAGGAGACCGAGAGTTTTTTCCACGGCATCCGACTTGTTCATGTCGTTAACATTTATCCATGTGATTGCATCCCGTCCTATTTCAAGCTCTTCGAAATTGTTTGCATGCTTCTTTTTCCAGAACTTTTCATTATATTCATATTTCTCGAACAATCCCGGCACGGTCAACACCCCTTTTCAGTTTTCTTCAGTTGTTTTTACACGCTTCCCTATCCGGCTATTTTCAAAAGCACAAAACTTTCCAAACCGGCGATTGTCGGAGTTCCAAACCAGGCCAAAACAATATTCCTTACGACTTTGAGATTAACTGTTTGTATCCCCTTTACAAGACCTATTCCGAAAACAGCCCCTACAATGGCTTGCGATGTCGAAACCGGAATCCCGACCTGGGCATAGAAATAAACAACCAGGGCCGCGGACAGAACCGATATGAAACCCGAAACCGGATTGAGCGGGACAATTCCTTTTCCCACCGTCATCATTACCGGCCTTGAATGCGTCAAAACTCCGAACGCGATGGAAGCTCCCCCCAGAATTACAGCATTGCTTGTATTTAGATAATCGAGCCTGCCTACAAAAAGGGCCGTTATGTTGGCAACATTGTTGGCTCCCAAAGCGTATGCGGAAAATGCCCCCGCAATTATAAACCCTGTTTTTACAAAGCGGTCAAACAATTCTATGTTGTTTATTCTCTTTTGAACATGCTTGCTCATCAGGCTGTAGAGTATGTACCCTATTGCCATAGCCCCCAACGGAGTGGCAAACCATGCCCCGAAAAACGGGAAGGTTTCTCTTACAAAAAATCTGCCTCCGGCGATTCCCGAGCCTATGATTGCTCCTATGACAGCTTGGGATGTGGAAATGGGCAGCTTCAAAAACGTAAGGAAGCTCACCGTCGCCGCTGCGGCGGTAATGACCAAGAAAGCGTCGCGACCAGTGACAACTCCGTTCAAAGCCGCATAGACTCCCAAATTTTCCATCCCGGCCGACCCTTCCATGAAAGCGCCTGAAACAACCAGGACAGCGGTTAAAATTACGGCATGTCTGTATTTAAGTACATGTGTCGCAACAGCAGTTCCGAAGCAATTGGCCGAATCGTTGGCTCCAAGTGCCCAACCCAGAAATATGGCGGATATCAAATAAAAATACATTATTGAATCAAACCTTTCTGATTACTACGATTTTTTCGAGAAGGTCAGAAATATCCTCCGCCAGGTCAGAAATATCAGCAAATTTTGTAATGAAATACCTGAGCTGGTTCTTTTCCGCCAAAGTCAGTCCGCTCCTGTACACAGACCCGATCAATGACTGTTCTATCGAATCAACAACGCTCTCATGCCTGTCTATTTCAATGAAAAGCTCGTTCAGGTTACCCTTTTGGCTCCATATGTCCGAAAATATCTTGTCCACCGCTGTCCTCAGCTTTTCAAGTTGCAGCTTTGTCTCGCCATTTATCAGTCTTATTCCTTCTGCGTATTCTTCCCCCACAACAGCCATTTGAAGATAAAGCTCCCTTATTATTTCTTCCGATTCATTGGCTATTTCGTCGGTTTTCTCAATAAGATACAATGCTTCCCTTCTTGACTGAGGCAGCAAATCCCCCTTGAGCAATTCGGTTATTATTCTTCTTCTTATGGCGTCGGCCTCTGTTTCAATGACACTAACGGCTTTCACATAGTCCAAGGCCTTTTCGCCTTTTTCCTCAGCGAGTATTTCCTCCACATATCTAACGAGGGTTTCATGGCAATAGAGACATTTGTCAAGATGCTCCATAATGCAATCATGTATATTGTCTTGTTTTTTAAAAAATGACATTGCGCCATCCCCTTTCAAATTTTTCTCATTTGTTACAGTATAACCTTAAAAACCGCTTTAGAAAAGCGGCCACACAGATAAAAAACAATCGTTCTTATTTGCTCTGACAATGCTGATTGGAATATGTAAAGCAATCCCAACGGGGTCAGGCATCATTGTATCACTTAAGTGTGATACAATGATGTTATCAAGTACTGATGGAGGCGACATATGGCTCGAAAACCACGCATACACTTTGAAGGAGCATTATATCATGTGATTGTTAGGGGAAATAATCGTGAATTTATCTTTAAGGAGGACAAGTGGAAACTGGAATACCTGGAAACAATCAAACGCTATAAATCCAAATACAAATTTAAACTTTACGCCTATGTAATGATGGACAACCATGCCCATCTATTGATTGAGGTCAACCATGTCCCTTTGTCAAAAGTGATGCAGTGCATTCAGCAAGTATTTACACAAACATACAACCGAAAAGCCAGCCGGACAGGCCACGTTTTCGGACAACGCTATAAAGCTATACTTTGTGATAAAGATCAGTACTTGCTAATGCTGATACGCTACATTCACCAGAATCCAACAAGGGCGGGAATCGTAAATGGATTGAATTATAATTGGAGCAGTTATAACGAATACCTTGATAAAACAAAAAATAATTTGTGCGATGTCGAATTTCCATTGGGTTTGTTTAAAAATCGATTGGATATATTTGTTGAATTTATGAACGAAGAAGAGACTGAAATCAAGAAGATTCCTATTCGAAAATTCTCGGAAAACATTGATGAATATAAAGAAATGAATAAGGAGAACTGTAGATCAACAGATTCGGATTTAGCGACAATAATAGAAAAGGTTTGTGAAGCGCTGGATATTGAAGTGGATCAGATATCCGCAAAAACGAGGAAACGCAATATTGCCAATGCAAGACAACTTATTGCATTCCTTGCTTCTAAAAATCCAGAAATTACGCAAAAAGAGATAGCAGGGCGGTTTAATGTCAATCAAAATAGCGTATCGATGATGCTGTCCAAAGAGGATATAAGGTCGAAATATGGAAAAGAAATGTTCGAATTAATGATTTAGTGATGCCTGACCCCGCTGGTTCCCATCTATGTGTTTTTCGATTTGGTCAAAAACGCTTTCCCATGATTTCCTTTTGACAAATTCTTTTCTTATAGTTGAATCCGCCGTTCCCTCATAACGGTCGATCTGCTTCATCAGGGCATCGGCGAATCTTTGAGCATAGTCATATTCATCTTGCTTTAGGGGTTTGTCCACTGAAACCATCCTTGGCAAAGGTACGGTGACAGAGTTTTGAGAAACCATCATGTCTTGTCCGAACCACTCTTTGAGTCCCCCAAGTTCGGAAACGACAAGTTTCATTCCGCATGCGGCGGCTTCCGCCAAGACAAGCGGAAGTCCCTCGTAAAAGGACGGAAGGGCAAAAACACCGCTTTGCCTGAAAAGCTTTGCAAGGTCGCACTGGTCCATATTTCCCATAAGGCTTACGCCCTTCATACCTCTTGCCCGGCCTGCAAGGCTTTCGTATTCCATGCCCTTTCCCGATCCGGCTATAATAAGTGCTGCATTAGGCCTTTTGCATGATACAATTTCAAATGCGTCGAGAAGGCTCTTTACGCCTTTCGCTTTGCTTATTTTACCGGCATAGACTATTTGTCCCGGTTTTCTTTCGGGTTCCCAATGGTCTTCGTTAAAGCAATTCCTGTCGTATCCGGCACCTGTTATTTTTACGATTTCAGGAGAGACATTGTAAAATTCGCAAATCCTTCTCTTCTGGAAATCGTTCAAGGCGAAAATTCCGTCCAGCTTTTTGCAGGAACTTATGACTCTCATTCTGTGTCTATCATTGTTTTCCATTTGCCTCAAATCGCTTCCATGTGAAAATGCAAACACCGGAAGCTCGGGAATCTCTTCCCTTACAAGCGAAGTCAGCAGCCACAGATGGTGTGTAAGTACGACGTCCGGTTCAAATGATTCGACAGCTTCTTTCAAGCTGAGTCCAAAGTTTTTTTCCCAAAGCTCGAATTTCTCTCCTGTGAGTTCATCGTAGCGAGTGCTTTCATAAGGCATTTCGTCGCTCATTCCCACAACAGGAAACGGAAGCTGGCTACTTTCAAAAATGACCGGCTCAAAACAAACACCCTCTGGAAGACAATAAGCCTTCTTGTTTTCATAAAACGGCACTCCGGCAATGAGTGTTTGATTGTAACCCTTTTTATCCGCCTGATGCAGAATATTTTTGGCAAAAATGCCGCTTCCCGTCTTTCCGGGCTGCTGGGCAATCACATGAAGTATTTTTTTCATTGCCTTTCTCCTTGAAAATTTTTATTTTTGCAACTTTGAAATTCGAGAGAGCTTATTTCCTGACAATTCCCAGCACCAGCTTCATAAGTCTGGACAAAGGACACATGTATATGCACCAGAA
>Ga0102928_1000403_pt1 | contig 27722 bp, 27 predicted proteins | sample SalPonR1_B_D1_MG_FD_78504 | JGI IMG/M metagenome (GOLD analysis project Ga0102928, IMG submission 78504) | Salt pond soil microbial communities from South San Francisco under conditions of wetland restoration - Salt Pond MetaG R1_B_D1_MG | ecosystem: Environmental > Aquatic > Marine > Intertidal...
AGCTCGAGGCCAGCGTCGACGACCTCGAGATCTCGGGTGGCGTCTTCCGGGTCGCCGCCTCCCCCGACAAGGAGGTCCCGCTCGCCGCGATCGCCTTCGCCGCATTCACCGCCCACGACCTCCCCGACGGGCTCGAACCCAACCTCGAGGCCCAGGTCACCTACGACCCCCCGAACTTCTCGTGGCCGTTCGGCACCCACATGTGCACCGTCGAGGTCGACACCGAGACGGGCGAGATCGACGTGCTGCAGTACGTCGCCGTCGACGACTGCGGCGTGCAGGTGAACCCCAACATCGTCGAGGGCCAGGTGCACGGCGGCGTCGTGCAGGGCATGGCGCAGGCGCTGTACGAGGGCGCCCACTACGACGCCGACGGCAACCTCCAGACGTCCACGCTCGCCGACTACCTGATGCCGGCCGCCAGCGACGTGCCCGCCATCACGATCGGCACCTCGGTCACGCCCTCGCCGACCAATTCGCTCGGCGTGAAGGGTGTCGGCGAGGCTGGCACCATCGGCTCCGCATCCACCGTCATCAACGCTGTCGTCGACGCCCTCGCCGGCCTCGGAGTCACCGACATCACCATGCCCGCCAGTCCCAACACCGTGTGGGACGCGATCAATGCAGCCCGCAGTTCCTGAGCCGTCCATGATCCGCATCCGACCCGCCCGCCCCATCGACACCACGACCACCACCAGCGCCAACGGAGGCCACCCGTGATCCCCGCAGCATTCGACTACGTCCGTGCCGAGTCCGCCGAAGAGGCGATCTCGCTCGTCGGCCAGCACGGCGACGAGGCCAAGTTCATCGCCGGCGGCCACAGCCTGCTGCCGATGATGAAGCTGCGGCTGGCACAGCCCAGCGTGCTGATCGACATCGGTCGCCTCAGCGACCTGTCGTACATCCGCGACGCCGGTGACCACGTCGCCATCGGTGCGATGACCCGTCACATGGACGTGGAGAACTCGCCGGTGCTCGCCGAACACGTGCCGCTGCTGGCGCACGCTGCGGGCCACGTGGGCGATCCGCAGGTGCGGCACCGGGGCACCATCGGCGGGTCGATCGCCCACGCCGATTCCGCCTCCGACCTGCCTGCAACGACGCTGGCACTCGGTGCCACGTACGTGGCCCAGGGCCCCGACGGCACCCGCGAGATCGCCGCCGGCGACTTCTACAAGGCATTCTTCGAGTCGGCGCTCGAGCCCGACGAGATCCTCACCGAGATCCGTGTGCCCAAGATGCAGGGCGCAGGCTGGAGCTTCCAGAAGTTCAACCGCCGTGCCCAGGACTGGGCGATCGTCGGTGTGGCCGCATGGCGTCGCAACGGTGACTCGGGGGTGGGGCTGGTGAACATGGGATCCACGCCGATCCTGGCGACGAGCGTGTCGGCCGCTCTGGCGAGCGGTGCCAGCGTCGCCGACGCCGCCGAGCAGGCTGCCGCCGACGCCGATCCGCAGGCCGACCTCAACGCCAGCGTCGAGTACCGCCAGCACCTCGCCCGGGTGCTCACCCGCCGGGCCCTCGACGCCTCCTCCTGACCCGCCGCCGCCCGCTCCCGCAGAACGTTTGCGTGACGAAAATGTGGGAGCGGGCCAACGAAACCGTCACGCAAACGACAGACCTGGCACACCGCAGAACGTGTGCGTGACGAAAATGTGGGGACGGGCCAACGAAAGCGTCACGCAAACGTGGTGAGGGGGTCACCGGGGGGCGGCGGTGGGTGAGGGCGACGGGCCTCTATCGTTGCCTCGATGCGCCGGCCGACCACGAACGACTCCGCGCAGGGCACGGTCGTCCGCACCGCAGCGCTCGCCACCCTGATCCTCACGGGCGGGCTGTTCGCCGTCGCGCTCCATCGCACCGGTCACACACAGGGCGACGACTTCGCCCTCTACCTCCGCCAGGCACGCAGCATCTTCGACGGCGACACCGCCGCCGTGATCGCCGACAACCGGTTCTCGGTGATCAACTCCGACAGCGGCTTCAGCCCGCTCGCCTACCCCTGGGGCTGGCCACTGCTCCTCTCGCCGTTCGTGCATCTCTGGGGGTTCGACTACGACCGCCTCAAGCTCGTGGAGGTCGCCGCGTTCTGCCTGTGGCTGGTGTTGCTGCACGGCATCGTGCGGCGGCGGCTCGGGGCGATCGTGGCGTTCGCCGTCACCGCCGTGTTCGCCACGGCCCCCGAGTTCCTGGAACACACCGACCAGCTGCTCTCCGAGTTCCCCCACCTCGCCGCCATCGCCGCCGTCATCTGGTGGTACGACCGCCTCCGCACCCGCGGCTCGCTGCTCACTGCATCGATCGGCCAGCTCGCCATCCTCGGTGGCCTCGTGACCGTCGCGTTCAACATCCGCCGGGAGTCGATCGTGCTGCTCGGCGTGATCGGCGTGATGCAGCTGATCGACCTCTGGCGGGAGAACCACGATCACGCCCCCGCAGCACTGGTGGCGAACGTTCGGCGGGAGACACGAGCGTTGCTCACACCGCACCTCACCTTCGCGGCTGCCGCCGTGGCGTTCCAGCTGGTGCTGCCCACCGATCTCCTGCCCGACAACGGCAACGCCAGCAGGTTCATCGACGACCGCTGGGGGGAGTTCCCCGGCATCCTCACCGACCAACTGGGCCTCGGCATCCACCCCGTCATCGGCGTGGCGATCCTGGTGCTCGCCGCCGTCGGTGCCGTCATCGGTGTGCGCCGACGGCCCGACCTCGACACGCCGCTGCTGGTGCTCGGCCTGCTGACCGCCGTGGTCATCGGCACCCACATCCGCCAGGTCGACCGCTACTGGTTCCAGGTCACGCCGTGGGTCGTCTACTTCGCCACGGTGGCCGTGCTCGCCGCCGCCCGGCGCCTGCTGATGCGCAGTGACGCCATGGTCCCACCGGCCCGACACGGACGTCGGCGCATCGCTGCGGCCACCGTCGCCAGCGTGCCGCTCCTCGCGCTGGTGGTCGCCCACCTCGTCGTGCTGCCGGGCAGGGCCGCCGACGTCGACGACTACAACTCGGCCGGCCGGGTGCAGATCGGGCCCGCCCATCCCGACATCGCGCCCGTGTTCGACGCCGTGGTCGAGCTCACCCCGCCCGACGCCGTGATCGGCTACTTCCGGGCCCGGACGATGACGCTGCTCACCGACCGGAGGGCGATCCAGACCTACAGTGCCGAACGCATCGCTGCGGACACCGACTACTTCGTGCAGCGCAAACGGTCCACCTACTGGCAGCCCGAACTCGATCGCTCGGCGGCACGCGAACTGGGCTTCGAGGACGTGTGGTCGAACGAGCGATTCGTGATCTGGAGCACCGGACGATGAACCACACCGACGGCACCGGCAGCCATGCCGTTCCGACCGGCAACACCTACGACAAGTACGCCACGACCAATCCCATCGAACAACGGATGATGCGCGGCTTCTTCGGTGCACTCGACCGCTTCCTCGACCGGTCGTCGAGCGAGCCACCGGCACGGATCCTCGAGATCGGCGTCGGCGAGGGGATCGTGACGTCGCGCATGATCGAGCGCTTCCCCGGGGCATCCGTCACCGGACTCGACCTCCCCGACCAGGATCTCGTGGCCGAGTGGCGCGAACGCGACCTCCGCTGTGTGTTCGGCGATGCCACCACCCTGCCGTTCGCCGACGCAACCTTCGATCTGGTGGTGGCGGTGGAGGTGTTCGAGCACCTCCCCGACACGCAGGCCGCGCTCGGCGAACTCGCCCGCGTGTGCTCGGGCCACCTGCTCGCCTCCGTGCCGTTCGAACCGATCTGGCGGATCGGCAACATGGCCCGCGGCAGGTACGTGCGCGACCTGGGCAACACCCCGGGTCACGTCAACCACTGGACGAACCGCGGTTTCCGGCGGCTCGTCGCCAGCCGGTTCGACGTGGTCGACGCCGCCAACCCCATGCCCTGGACGATGCTGCTCGCCCGGCCCCGTCGCTGAGTCCGGCCGCATGGACCGACGCCGTCTCGGCAGCCTCCTCGGCATTCTCGTCGGGGTGGTCGGGATTGCCTTCGTGGCGGCACAGATCGTCCGCGACCGTGACACGTTCGCCGAGGCGCTCGGCTCGGCGAGCCTGCCGTGGCTGGGTGCAGCTGTCGTGGCCGGTCTCGCCTCGATGGCCGGCATCGGCGTCAACTGGATCGCCGTCCTCCACCACCACGGCGCCACGGCACGGCGGCGCTCCGGGCTCGTCTGGTTCTTCGTCGGCCAACTCGGCAAGTACGTACCCGGCGGCATCTGGCCCATCGTGGGGCAGGCGGAACTGGCCTACCGCAGCGGAGTCTCCCGATCGGCGGCCTACCCGGCCACCGCGTGGTCGATGATGGCGCAGCTGCTCGGCGCCGCCACGGTCGCCGCAGCCGCCGGGTTCGTCTCGGGCGCCGACCGGGCCGTCGCTGCGTCGCTGCTGACGACGGGGATCCTCACCGTGCTCGCTGCCGTCTCGTCGACCCGTCTCCGCGCCGGCGTCACGCGCCTCGCGGCGCGGCTCGTGCCCGACCGCCGGCTCGTGCTCCCGGAAGGTCGCTGGCTGGCCGTCCAGGTGGCCCGCCACGTCCCGGTGTGGGTGCTGTACTCGGCGATGAACGTCGCCGTGGTGGTCGCCCTCGGCGCCGACATGTCGTGGGGCTTCGCCGCCGACGTCGGGTTCGCGACCTGTGTGTCGTGGATCGCGGGCTTCGTGATCGTCGGCCTGCCCGGCGGCATCGGCGTCCGTGAAGCGACGTTCGTGTCGCTCATGACCGCCCCGCTCGGTGCGGGCCTCGCCGCCTCCGTCGCCGTCACGAGCCGGATCGTCACGATCGTGGTCGACCTGCTCGGCGCCGGCGTCTCCACCGCCGCAGCACCGCGGCCGGCCGCCCGACCCGTGCCGCCGCCGCCGGCCGGGGCGCCCACGGCGCCGGAGCACGAGTGACCGATACGATCGCCGCGATGGCCCGACCCGTGAAGCTGATCATCCAGATCCCCTGCTTCGACGAAGAGGCCACGCTGCCGCTGACCCTCGCCGACCTTCCCCGCGACGTCCCGGGCGTCGACGTCGTGGAGTGGCTGGTGATCGACGACGGCAGCTCCGATCGTACGGTCGAGGTCGCCCGCGAGCTCGGCGTCGACCATGTGGTCCGGCACGACCACAACCGAGGCCTCGCCGCCGCCTTCACCACGGGCCTCGATGCGTGCCTGCGGGCCGGGGCCGACGTGATCGTGAACACCGACGCCGACAACCAGTACGACGGCGCATCGGTGGCCTCCATCGTCGCACCGGTCGTGGCCGGCGAGGCCGACATGGTGGTCGGCGAACGTCCGATCGAGGAGATCGACGACTTCTCGCGCACCAAGAAGCTGTTCCAGCGCCTCGGCAGCTCCGTGGTCCGCCGGTTCTCGGGCACGGGTGTGCGCGACGCGGCCAGCGGGTTCCGTGCCTACAGCCGTGCCGCCGCCATGCGGGTGCAGGTGTTCGGGAGGTACACGTACACCATGGAAACGATCGTGCAGGCCGGCTGGAACGACTTCCGGGTGGCCTCGGTGCCCGTTGCGGTCAACCCCAAGACCCGTGACTCACGCCTCGTGAAGAGCACCTCGCGGTACATCTTCCGGTCGGCGCAGGCCATCGTGCGCAGCTTCGCGATCTACAAACCGTTCCGGTTCTTCTTCGCCATCGGAGCCCTTCCGGCGCTCGTCGGGTTCGCCCTGCTCGTGCGCTGGCTGGGGCTCTATCTCCTCGAGGACGAGTACACCAGCCGGGTGCCCAGCCTGCTGCTGGGGATCGGCCTGATGCTCGTGGCCATCCAGATCTGGTCGGTGGCGTTCCTCGCCGACCTCCAGTCGGCCAACCGGCGCCTCCTCGAGGACCTCCGCCTCCGCCGTCGTCGCGACGAACTCGACGGCACGGGCGACGACTCCTCCGACACCCGCCCGAGCGAACCTGCCCGGGACCACCACCGGGATCAGAGCAACCCGAGGTAGGCGCCACCGTCGACGTGCAGCTGCACGCCCGTGGTGAACCTCGCCTGCTCGCTGCACAGGAAGGCCACGACCGCGCCGAAGTCGTCGGCGTCGCCCATGCGCATGTCGTCGACGGCATCGGCCCCGTAGAGCTGCTCCACACGGGGCGTCCGGTGGAGACCGGGCTGCACGGAGTTCACCGTCACCCCGTCATCCGACACCTCCAGCGCGAGCGTCTTCAGGAACGCCGTGGCGCCTGCACGCGCCGTGTTCGACAAGATGAGCTGTCCCATCGGCTGGCGCACGGCCAACGACGTGATCGCCACGACCCGACCCCACCCACGCTGCTGCATCGGCGGAACGGCGGCCTTGCACATCGCCACCACCGACATCAAGTTGAGTTCGATCGCCGCCGGATAGGCGTCGACCGGTGTCGACGCGAAATCGCCCGGCGGCGGTCCACCGGCGTTGGGGACGACGATGTCGACGCCACCGAGCCGGCCGACGGCGTCGTCCACGAACCCGGCGGCGCCGTCGGGGGTCGACACGTCGGCGACGATGCCGACGCAACCGTGACCGATCCGGTCGACGGCCGCCTCCAGACGCTCCTCGTCACGGCCACAGACCGCCACGTGCACCCCTTCGGCAGCCAGCGACACGGCAGCGCCGAGGCCCAGCCCCGACGTTCCCGCGGCCACGGCGGCCCGACGACCTGCGATCCCGAGATCCATGCCCGAACCGTAGGCGCGCCGCCGCGGCGCCGGCAGTACGCTGCACGCCAGTGAGAGCATGAACGACAACACCATCTCGCAGGATCGGTCTCCCGACGCCCTCGAACAGCTCGCCCTCGATGCGATCGCCGATGCCGAGCCCTACCCCTTCTGGCTGGAGAGCGCCTCGATCCCCGAGTCGAACCCCACACTCGTGCGGGACGAACACTGCGACCTGTGCATCGTCGGCGGCGGCTACACCGGCCTCTGGACCGCCGTCCTCGCCAAGGAACGTGATCCGTCGCGTGACGTGCTGCTGATCGACAAGGGCGAGGTGGGCGGCGCCGCCAGCGGCCGCAACGGCGGGTTCATGGAGTCGTCCCTCACCCACGGGGTGGGCAACGGGATCGAACGCCACGCCGACGAGATCGACCTGCTCGAGGAACTCGGCCTGCGCAACCTCGACGAGATCGAGGCCACCATCGAGCGGTACGGCATCGACTGCGACTACGAACGCAACGGCGTCATCGACGTGGCCACCACGAGCCACCCGGCGTCCTACCTCGACGCCCTGCGCGAAGAACACGACCTGCTGCGCTCGCTCGACCAGAAGGTGGCGTGGCTCGACGCCGACGCGATGCGCGCCGAGGTCGACTCCCCCACCTACACCGGTGGACTGTTCCGCACGAGCCGCGCCGCACTCGTCGACCCGGCGAAACTGGCGTGGGAACTCAAGCGGGTCGCCGAGGAACTCGGCGTGCGGATCTACGAGCACACCAAGGCCACCGACGTCGACCGCGACGGCAGCGGCGTCGCGATCCGCACACCGCTCGGCACCATCCGGTGCGCCAGGGCCGTCCTCGGCACCAACGCCGACAAGCCGTTGCTCCGCCGGATCCGCCAGTACATGGTGCCCGTGTACGACTACTGCATGGTGACCGAACCGCTCAGCGACGAGCAGATGGCTCGCATCGGATGGGCCCGCCGCCAGGGTCTCTCCGACATCACCAACCAGTTCCACTACTACCGACTCACCGCCGACAACCGGATCCTGTGGGGCGGCTACGACGCCATCTACTTCTGGGGATCGAAGGTGTCGATCGAGCAGGAGAGCCGACCCGAGACCTGGGCCACGCTGTCACGGCACTTCTTCGAGACGTTCCCGCAACTCGACGACGTGGACTTCACCCACGCCTGGGGTGGGGCGATCGACACCAGCACACGCTTCTCGGTGTTCTTCGGCACGGCCATGTCCGACCGCATCGCCTACGCCGTGGGCTACACGGGGCTCGGTGTCGCCGCCACCCGATTCGCCGCCTCGACGATGCTCGACCTGCTGGCGGGCCGCAAGTCCATCGCCACGCAGACCGACTTCGTGAAGTCGAAGCCGCTGCCGTTCCCGCCCGAGCCGTTCCGGTTCGCCGGCATCCAGGCCACCCGCTGGTCGCTCGACCGGGAGGACCGCACCGGCAAGCGCAACCTCTGGCTCCGCTCGCTCGATCGCCTCGGCCTCGGTTTCGACTCCTGACCCCCGAAACGCCGGGTCAGAGGTCGGGCGCCCGGGTGAGCACCACCACCGAGCGCGGACCGACGACGACGGGTGCCGCGACGACCTCGCCGGTTCCCTCACCCGTGGGATCGAACGTGTCGACGGCGTGGATCCATCCGTCACCCGACTGCACCACGAACTCGAGCGGCTCCCACCACATGTTGGCCATCACGTACACGCCGTCGAGCCGCCACGCCAACACCCGTGACGACGAGGAGGTGTCCACCGCACCGTCGGGGCCGAACCACTCCACCCGGTCACCCCACCGATCGTGCATCGACAGCATCGGATGGGCGGCACGGAGCGCGATCATCCGGCGTACGAACTGCTCCAGGTCGGCGAATCCCTCGCGGCGGGTCCAGTCGATCCACGACGTCTCGTTGTCCTGGTTGTAGGGATTGTTGTTGCCGCCCTGCGTGCGCGCGAACTCGTCGCCTGCCACGAACATCGGCACGCCCCCGCTCAGCAGCAGCAGACACATGGCGTTGCGCATCCGGCGTCGGCGCAGCTCCATCACCCGCGCCGGAACGCCGTCGTCACCCTCCCAACCCGAGTTCCACGAGCGGTTGTCGTGGTGGCCGTCGGCGTTGTCCCAGCCGTTCGCCTCGTTGCGACGGTGGTCGTAGGCCACCATGTCGTACAGGGTGAACCCGTCGTGGGACGCGACGAAGTCGACCGACTGCACCGAACGGCCGAACAGGTCGGGGCTGCCGGCGATGCGTCGCATCACCGGCTCGACGAGGCCCGGCTCACCGCGCAGGAAGCCGCGCAGGTCGTCTCTGTACTCACCGTTCCACTGCATCCAGCGCTGGTCCGGGAAGTCGGGACCCAGCAGGTACCTGGCCAGGTCCCACGGCTCGGCCACGAGGCGCACACCGCGCCGCTCGGCCCAGTCACCGATCGACCGGACGACGTCCGGGTCGCGGGCGAGCACTGCGGCCAGATCGAAACGGAAGCCGTCGACGCCCAGGTCGGCGAACCGGTCGAGCGCCTCCATCACGAGCCCGCGCACGAGAGGAGACCGGATCTCGACGATGTTCCCGGTCCCCGCGTCGTCGACGTAGCTGCCGTCGGGTCGCAGCACGTAGTACTCGCGCTCGTCGAGGGCACGCAGATGGTACGTCGGGCCGTCGACGCCTTCTTCGGTGGTGTGGTTCACCACCACGTCGAGCCACACCTCGATGTCGTGAGCGTGGGCTGCGGCCACCAGGTCGGCGAGTTCGTCGGCGGCGCACGCACCGTGGGCGTACTGACGGTGGACCGCCCCGAACACCAACGGCATGTACCCCCAGTAGTTGCCCTCGTCGGGATCGAACTGGTGCACCGGCAGCAGCTCGAGCACCGACACACCGAGCTCGGCCAACCGGGGCAACTCGTCGATCGCCGCCCGGAAGGTGCCGGCGTCGTCGCGATCGCGGCGCCGGGTGAGGCCACGCACGTGGGCTTCGTACACCACCAGCGGGCGCTGCGTCCGGTGCTGCGGGCGCGGTGCCGGCCACGGAGTGGCGACCGCCCGGGGAAACACGGCGAGGCGGTCGCCGGGGCCGCCCGAGCCGCGGCCACGACCTCCGCCGTCGACCCGATGCACGTCCCGTGCATGTCCGGGCGGGAACCACACCTCGGTGGCGGAGGGGTCGAGCACCGGGGTCTCGCCGTCGAGCAACAGCACGTAACGGGATCCGACGGGCACCTCACCCACCCACTCGCCGCCACGGCAGGCCAGATCCACCACCTGGTCGATGCCGAGGCCGACGCCGTCCAGCAGGGCCTGGACACGGCGCGCCGCGGGCGCGTGCACGACCACCGTGTGACGGGTCGCCGCCCGCGGCCGGTCACCCGACCGACCAGTATCCACCCCGACCCACGTCGCCCGCACCGCACCATCATGCCGGATCGCATCCCGGATCGCATCCCGGATCGCATCCCGGATCGCATCCCGGACGTCTCCCGGATCGCATCCCGAGCGCCGTCACCCCGTCCTCGCGCGCTCACCACTTCGGCTGCTCCGGTAACGTCGATCATCATGACTCCGGACGACGTCGCCACTGCGCTGGCCGGGCAGGGCTACCTCCCCGACGAGGGGATCGCCACCGCCGTGTTCCTCGCCATGACCCTGCAGCGACCGCTGCTGCTGGAGGGTGAGGCGGGCGTCGGCAAGACCGAGCTTGCCAAGAGCCTCGCCGCGGCGACCGGAGGCGAACTGATCCGCCTGCAGTGCTACGAGGGCATCGACGTGTCGCAGGCCGTCTACGACTGGGACTACGCCCGCCAGCTGCTGCACCTGCGCGCCGCCGAGGCCACCGGCGAGTCGTCGTCGAAGACGGCCGACGACCTCGAGCACGAGCTGTACGGGGAACGGTTCCTGATCAAGCGGGCACTGCTGCGCGCCATCGAACCCACCGACGGCCCGCCTCCCCTGCTGCTGATCGACGAGATCGACCGCGCCGACGACGAGTTCGAGGCCTATCTGCTCGAGGTGCTGTCCGACTTCCAGATCACGATCCCGGAGGTCGGTGCCTTCGTCGCCGAACGACCGCCGCTGGTGGTGCTCACCTCGAACCGCACGCGCGACGTCCACGACGCGCTCAAACGCCGCTGCCTCTACCACTGGGTGGAGCACCCCGGGTTCGACCGCGAGGTCGAGATCGTGAAGTTGCGGGTACCCGAGATCCAGGACCAGCTCGCCCGGCAGGTCGCCGGCGCCGTCGAGGCCCTGCGCGACCTCGACCTGTACAAGCCTCCCGGGGTCGCGGAGACCATCGACTGGGCCACTGCGCTCGGCCGGCTCGGCGCCACCAGCCTCGACGAGCACATGGTGGCCAACACCCTGGGTGCCGTGATCAAGTACCGCGAAGACGGCGTGCGGGTGGAGCAGCACGGCCTCGCCGACGTGGTCGGTCGGGCGATGGCGAAGGCGCTCGTCCACGGGTGACGGCCCGGGTGACCGATCACGTGACCGCCGCCGATCCGGCCGAGATCGCCGTGGCGTTCACCCAGGTGCTGCGCGGCGTGGGGCTCGCCGTGCCCACCAGCTGCACGCACACCTTCGCCGAGGCGCTGTGCGCCACCGGCATCGACGACCGCCACCGCACGTACTGGGCGGGGCGGGCCACCCTCGTGCGCCGGCCGGAGGACATCGAGCCGTACGACCGTGCCTTCGCCGTGTTCTTCGAGGACCGCCGGGGCACCGGAACCGACCTCGTCGCCGAGGAGCCCACCACGATCACGATCGCCGTCGACAGCGGCGACGACGACAGCGACACCGACGATTCGGCGCAGGAATCCTCCGACGACGATGTCATCGAGCTGCGCTTCTCCTCCACCGAGATCCTGCGCCACAAGGACTTCGCCGAGTACAGCCCGGCCGAGCTCGCCCAGGCCCAGACCCTGATGACCCACCTCCGCCTCGTCGGGTCGCCCCGGGCATCGATGCGGATGGCACCGACGCGGCGACGCACGGCGCGTCCCGACATCCGCCGCACCGTCCGCGCCGCGATCCGCGCGGGCGGTGAACCGGCCGAACGGCTCTTCTCCACGCCGGCGCCGCGGTTGCGGCGTCTCGTGCTGCTGCTCGACGTCAGTGGCTCGATGGAGCCCTACGCCCGGGCACTGCTGCGATTCGTCCACGCCGCCGTCGCCGGCCGGCAGAAGGTGGAGGCCTTCGCCCTCGGCACGCGACTCACACGGCTCACGCGCGAGCTCACCACACGCGATCCCGACGTGGCCCTCCAGGCAGCCGGCCGGCGCGTCGCCGACTGGAGCGGCGGCACACGCCTGGGTGCCGGACTGCGCACCTTCAACGACGAATGGGGTGTCCGGGGGATGGCGCGCAACTCGATCGTGGTCGTCCTCAGCGACGGCTGGGACCGGGGCGATCCCGACGAGCTCGGCGAGCAGATGCAGCGTCTCCACCGGGTGACGCACACGTTGATCTGGGTGAACCCGCTGAAGGTGACACCCGGCTATGCACCGCTCGCTCGCGGCATGGCTGCTGCGCTGCCGCACGTGGACCATTTCGTGGAAGGGCATTCGATCGCCGCGATGGAGGAACTCACCCGAGTCATCGCCGAGGCCTGACGGCGCCGAACGCGGCAGCGTGTTCCCCGGCCGGCCGTGGGGCAGAATGGAGGAATCATGCAGGATCTGCTCGACGACATCGAACGATGGCGCGCCGCCGGTGATCGCATCGCCGTGGCGCGTGTCGTCGACGTGGAAGGGTCCGGGCCGCGCGGCCCCGGCGCGGCCATGGCGGTCACCGAGTCGGGCGAGGTGGCAGGCAGCGTCAGCGGCGGGTGCGTGGAGGGGGCCGTCGTGGCCGAGGCGCTCGCCGTTCTCGACGGCACACGCGAGCCGGGTGTCATCACCTTCGGCTACTCCGACGACGAGGCATTCGCCGTGGGCCTCACGTGTGGCGGCACGATCCATCTCTTCATCGAGGAACTCGACTGGTGACCGGCGCCTCTCCCGACGACACCGGCGACGACGGCACCGCGAGCGACGGCACGTCGGGCGACGGCACGTCGGGCGGCGCCCTGTTCGACCGGTACGCCGAACTGCTGCGCCACGACGACCCGGTGGCACTCGCCACGGTCGTCGAGGGCCCTCGGGTGGGAGCCAAACTGCTCGTGCAACCCGACCACGACCCGCTCGGCACCCTCGGCCATCCCGAGCTCGACCGGGTGGTCGCACGCGATGCGCTCGCCGAACTCGAAGCCGCTCGATCAGGCGTCCGGCACTACGGCCCCGAGGGCCAGACCACACCGGAAGACCTGCTCGACCAGCCGACGGTGCGTGTCTTCGTCGAATCGCACGCCCCACCACCGCAGATGTGGATCTTCGGGGCGGTCGACTTCACCGCCGCACTGGCCCGCGTCGCCAAGGTGCTCGGCTACCGGGTCACGGTGTGCGACGCCCGCGAGATCTTCGCCACGCGTCGCCGTTTCCCGATGGCCGACGACGTCCGGGTCACCTGGCCCACACCCGTGTTCGCCGAGCACGGCGACGAGCTCGGCCCGCGCGACGCCGTCTGCATCCTCACCCACGACCCGAAGTTCGACGTGCCGGCCGTGATCGGCGCACTCGCCACCCGGGTGGGCTACATCGGCGTGATGGGAAGCCGGTCCACGCACGAGCGACGGATGGTGCGCCTGGCCGAGGCCGGAGTCACCGATCCGGACGACCTCGACCGGCTGATGTCGCCGATCGGCCTCGACATCGGGGCCAGGACCCCGGAGGAGACAGCGGTGTCGATCTGCGCCGAGATCATCGCCCGCCGCACCGGCCGCGCGGTGCCGTCGCTACGCGATGGCGAGGGCGCGATCCACACCTGAGACAGCCCGAACCTGCTCGCCCCGCCGAGTGGACGACGGCGCAGGCGTGCGAGACCGACCGCAGGATCAGGCGATCGGATCGCCGAAACGCACCGAGTCGGCACGGCGATCGGAGATCGTGTCGAGTTCCACCGTTCGGCCGGTCATGACCGAGTGGATGATCGTGTTGCCGACGCCGAGGTACATCATCACGTGTCCGGGATACTGCACCAGGTCACCGGCCTTGGCGGTGCTGCGCTCGATGCGCTCGGCATTGCGGATCTGCGCAGTGCTCTGGCGCACCAGCTGCACACCGGCCTGACCCCACGCGAACGTGGTGAGCCCCGAACAGTCGAAGCCGACATCCGGCTTGCTCGTGTTGTAGCGGTACGGCACCCCGACCTGGGTCATGGCTCCGAGGATGGCCCGCTGGTGGGACTCGGAGGTGGACGCCCATGCCTCGATCATCTCCTGCTCGGTGACACCGAGCTCGGTGGCGGCGAATGCGGCTGTCTGGGCGCGGTACCACACGAACTTGCGGTACGAGGCCGCGTCGTCGGTGGCGAGGTAGGCGTCGTGGCCGTCGAGCGCCTCTTGCGCTGCGGTCTTCACGAACGGGGCCATGGTGTTGGTGGGGAGACGCTCGAGCGCCGACGCGTCGTCGCCGCCCGTGGAGGCCACGGTCCCGATCGCGACGAGAGCCGCCACCGCGGTCATGGCGGCAGCTCGCAGCGTCCGGCGCATCCGTCCGCTGGTGCGTGACGCAGCAGCGCCGGAAGATGAGGGGAAAGAAATCATGCTCGTCCTGTTTCGAATCGTGTGGGCGTGGGTAGCCCAGCTGGTTCTCCACACGGCCCCGCCGTGACGGACATGTAACTTATCGTCACACAACCGCAATACTGAAGCGCGATCGCAAACTTTCCGACACTCCATCGTCACCCCGCCCTCATCAACACGGCGGCGAACGACCCGCGAGACTGACGCCATGCCATCCGGAAACCCACCACACGCTGGGACGGCGCAACCCGCCACGGTCGCCGTCCTCCTGGCAGCCGGCGGCGGAACCCGCTGGCGCGGCGCCGGGCACAAACTTGCCGCGATGTTGCCGGCGACAGCCCGCGAACCCGCCCAGACCGTGTTCGAGCGCTCTCTCGCCCATCTCCTCGACGCAGCGATCGGCCCGGTCGTGGTCGTCACCGGCGCGATCACCGTCGCCGATCTCGCCGCCGGACTCCCTGCAGCCGAGCCCGACGAGGGCCCGGTGGTGGAACACAACCCGCAGTGGGAGTCGGGCCAGATCACGTCGGTGCACGCCGGCCTGCGAGCCGCGCGCCGTCTCGGTGCGGCTCGCGTCGTGATCGGTCTGGCCGACCAGCCGTTCGTGAATGCCGAGGCCTGGCGAGCCGTCGCCGGCGCCGACCATCCGATCAGCGTCGCCACCTACGACGGCCGCCGCGGCAATCCGGTCGGGCTCGACGAGGGCGTCTGGGACCTCCTCCCCACCACGGGAGACGAGGGCGCCCGCGCCCTCATGCGCGTTCGTCCGGATCTCGTCGGTGAAGTAGCGTGCACTGGTTCACCCGTCGACATCGACACGGAAGAGGATCTGCACCGATGGCAGAACAGCTGATCAACGAGTTCACCGTCAATCGCCCCATCGAGGAGGCGTGGCCGCTGATCACCGACCTCGAGCGGATTGCGCCCTGCCTGCCGGGCGCCGAACTGCAGGAGGTCGAGGGAGAGACCTATCGCGGCGTCGTCAAGGTGAAGCTCGGAGCGATCAGCACCCAGTTCAAGGGCGAGGCCCATTTCGTGGAGAAGGACGACGAGAACCACCGGGCCTCGATCAAGGGTGCCGGCCGCGACACCGGTGGCCGGGGCAACGCATCGGCCGACATCTCCGCACAGGCCGAGAGCCTCTCGCCCACGAGCACGCGAGTGGTGGTGAGCACCGAACTGCACATCACCGGCAAGGTGGCCCAGTTCGGACGCGGCATCATGGGCGACGTCAGCTCCAAGCTGATGGCGCAGTTCGCCGACAACCTCAACCAGATGATCGACGACGGCATGGACGCGGCCCCGGCCGAGGCGCCGGCCGAACCCGTGCCGGCCGAACCCGTGCCGGACGAGACGGCGGAGGCGGGCGCCGCCGAGACGCCCGAGACGACCGAGACAACAGAGGCGGCCGAGACGGCCGGCGACACCGAACCGGACGCCGAACCGGGCACCGACACACCGCCGCAGATCCGCCGCATCGAGGGCCCGGCCACCGAGCCGATCGACCTCATGGAAGTGGGTGGCAGCTCCATCGCCAAGCGCGCCGTCCCGGCCGTGGTGGCGCTACTCCTGCTGCTCCTGCTGCTGCGCCGACGGAGCTGATGGACGACCGGGCACGGGTCGCCGAACTGCTCGGACGCCCCCCGCGAGGCGCGTTCGACGTGGTCGTCCGTGACCGATCGGGTGATCCTGTCGTGGTCCGCAACGCACCCTTCCTCGACGACGGCACCCCGATGCCCACGCGCTACTACCTCGTCGGCACCGAACTCGTCCGCGCCGTGAGCCGGCTCGAAGCCGCCGGCGGGGTACGCCGCGCCGAGGAGGAGATCGACCGGCAGGTGATCGCCGAGACGCATCGACGCTACGCGGCCGAACGCGACGCCGCGATCCCCGACGACCGGCCCGGCCCCCGCCCCGCGGGCGGCGTCGGCGGCACACGCACCGGCGTGAAGTGCCTTCATGCCCACGTCGCCCACCTCCTCGCGGGGGGTGACGACCCCGTGGGCCGCTGGGCGATCGCCCGGCTCGACCCCACCGTCCTCGAGCACGTCGGCGCCGGCGACGGTTCCGCCACACGAACGGCACCGACCGTCGAGGACCAGCGACGGGAGTCCACATGAGCTGGGAACCGGGCACGATCGTGCTCCACCTCGGCGACCACACGGTCGACCTCGCCGTCACCGGCGGTGGCGACTTCGAGCTGCCGGTCGGTCCGATGGCGTTGGTCGACGGCCCCCTGGAACACGCCGACGTGCCCGCACCAGCGCAGCTCACCAACGCCATCGCCCTGGTGCAGGATCATCTCGACGATCTCCTCATCGAGGCTCCGTCGCTCGCAGCCGCACCGGCGATCGTGGCGTCGGGAGACCATGCCCGGGCGCTGGCGATGGTGGAACTGGGCGCCGACCGCGTGCCGGCCGGCTACCGGCTCGAGCGTCGAGACGCCGACGAGGTGTTCCGCACGCTCGTGGTCGAGCCGCCCGCCGACCGGGCAGCCAATCCCGGCCTGCCGACCTCGCACGTCGAGTCGATCATCGGCACGTGCTGCGTGATACTGGGCATCATGCGCCGCCTCGACCTGCGTCACGTCGACATCGCCCACAGCGACGTGCCACTCCCCGACCGACGCGACGACGCGGCAGGACACTGACGTGGCGCTGCGACATCCCTCCCGCACCGCCACGCCCGTCCGCCTCTACGGCCGGCGCGTGATGCTGCGACCGCTGGCCGCCAACGACTTCCGCTCCTGGAGCGAGGTGCGCCAACGCAATGCCGACTGGCTGACCGTGTGGGAACCCAGCCGGCCCGCTCATCAACCCGACCCGACCGTCGACCGATCGGCCTTCATGGCGCGCTGCCACCAGCGCGACCGCGACCGCACGGCCGGCACGGCGTACCAGTTCGGCCTGTTCGTCGACCAGCACATCGCCGGCGAGGTGAACCTCAACAACGTCATCCGCGGGGCGATGCAGTCGGGCACCATCGGCTACTGGATCGACCAGCGCCATGCGGGCAACGCCTACGTCGCCGAGGGAGTGGTGGTGGTGCTGCAGTTCGCGTTCGAACAGCTGATGCTGCATCGCATCGAGATCTGCATCGTGCCGCGCAACCTCCGCAGCCGCCGGATCGTGGAGAAGCTCCAGATCCGTGACGAAGGCGTCGCTCAGCGCTATCTCGAGATCAACGGCGTGTGGGAGGACCACATCCGGTACGGCATCACCGTGGAGGAGTGGGACCAACGCCGCGACGAACTGATGGCCGCATGGATCGAGCGGCCACGCGATCTCGTCTGAACGTCAGCGTCGGAACGCGAGCAACTGATCGTCAGAAGGCGGTGTTCTCGCCGGCCAGGCGCATCTGCTCCGCCCGGTCACGGCGCAGCTGGGTGCGCCGCTTCCACATCTTGGTCTTCCAGTGGCGCTTGGAGCGGTTGCGCTTGGCCAGCTTGTTCTTGGCCACCTCGGCGTCGTGGTGCCGCAACGGCTTCCAGGCTGCGCCCGGCTCGTGGACGTCTTCCGGTTCGAGACCGGCACTGACGTCCTGAGCGACGCTCTGGAGCTCGACGTGGATCCGGTGCCGCTCGCTGTGGGCGTGCGCACGCAGTTCCTGCTTGGGCGGCAGAGGCACCTCGACGGTGCGGTGACGCTGGCTCATTGCATACCTCCTGCTTCGTGGGTACCCCACGGTGGTTTCGGATGCTGTCTCCGTGATCGGACCGTAGCCGACGGCCGTTTGCCGTGTCATGGGTCTTCTGTAACGATTCTGCGCGATTCGTTGGCCGGCCGTTCACCTCGTGGACACCGAGCCACGGCGGGTCGCGGCGACCGGCAGATCGGCAGCTGTGGAGGTCTACTTCTTCGAGATCCTGGCCTGCAGCGCCGCGAGGCGTTCGGCGAACCAGGGCTGGCGGGTGCTCCACAGCTGCGGCTCGAGTTCGCGCTCGACGGCAGCCGGATGGGTGCCGACGTCGGCCATGGCCACGATGGTCTGCTTCGTCGTCATCGCCAACTCCCGCGGCACCGACGCCGCCCGTGCGGCGAACTCGTGCGCCACCTCCGACAGGTCGTCGGCGGGCACCGACCGGTAGGCCAGTCCGATGCGCTCGGCCTCCGCGCCGTCGAGCACCTGGCCGAACACGACGGCCGCCATCGCCGCCTGCGGCCCCACGATCCGGCGCAACATCCACGTGTGCCCGCCGCCGGGGTGGATCCCCAGCTGCAGGAACCGCGTGTCGAGCTTGGCGCGATCGGACACCAGCCGGACGTCGCATCCGAGCGCGAGGTTCATGCCCGCCCCGACCGCCGCACCGTTGACGGCGGCCACCGTCGGCAGCGGACTGCGGGCGATGCGCAGGAAGCCCTCGTAGATCGTGCCGAGGCTCTCACCCGTGGCTTCGGCCAGATTGCCCAGGTTCGCTCCCGCACAGAACGCCGGCGGCGTGCCGGTGACCACCAGCGCACCGACCGACTCGTCGGCCTCGAAACGGTCCATCGCGGCAACGATCTGGGCCACCATCGGTGCCGTCAACGTGTTGCGCTCGTCGGGGTTGTTCAAGGTGAGCGTGGCCACGCCGTCGGCGGTGTCGGTGAGGACGAGCGGCGCGTCGGACGCCGCATCGGAGGAAGGGGAACCGGTCATGGGAGGCAGTCTGGCACGGGCCGCCGGTTAGCCTTTCGATCGCACATGCTGGACCACGTCTTCACCGATGCCATCAGCGCACTGCGCGATGCCTTCGAGTCAGCGTTCCTCGAACGTCAGGCCTTCGAGGAGCACTTCCAGTCCGACGTGCTGCTGGGAGATCTCACGTGGGAGACGAGTTACGGCCTTCCCGGCGAGGGCGAACCGCCGCGAGTGGTCGCGCACATCACGTTCGACTGGCCGGCGTGGAGCCAGGCCGCCTACCGGCAGTGGTACGTGGAGGAGGAACTGGAGCGCCGACCGGCCATCGAGATGGAGATCGTGCTGCGCATCCAGCGGCTCGCCGAGCCCGTCGACCCGGCGGTCCTGTACGCCGCGGTGCCCGAACAGAGCCCGCTCGTGGGCGACGACCGCCTGGAGCGCGCCGGCCTCACGTCGGAGGTCGCCCACCCCGACACCGCCGTGGACCCCACCGACCTCACCACCGAGTACGCCGCCGAGATCACCTACGAGGGGCTGTACGAACTCGCCGAGGAGACCGTCGCCGACGGCACCAGCACGCTGCTCGACGAGCACTTCGGTGCCCTCGGCGGCTGGATCGCGTCCACTCTGGTCCGACTCGGCGATCTACACCTCGCCTTCCTCCCCGCCGACGACGTCGTCTGACCGACTCCCACGGCGTCCCCGAGTCCCGGCGGCGACCCCGTCCCGTGGGATGATGCGACCATGACGACGGACACACCGGTGCTGTACGACGTGTCGGAGCGGATCGCCACGCTCACCATGAATCGACCCGACGCCCGCAATGCGCTGTCGAGCGAGCTCCTCGGCCTGCTGTGGCAACGCATGACCGATGCCGAACACGACGACGACGTCGACGTCCTGATCCTCACCGGCACCGATCCGGCCTTCACCGCCGGCCTCGACCTGAAGGAATTGGGCGCCGACGGCGGCAACCTGAGCGGCGGCACGGGCGCCGACGGCGGCCGCAACCGTGACGGGATCCGCGGCCCGTTCCCGAAGCTCACCAAACCGATCATCGGTGCCGTCAACGGCGTGGCCGTCACCGGCGGATTCGAGCTCGCCCTCAACTGCGACTTCCTCGTGGCCAGCGAGAACGCGAAGTTCGGCGACACCCACGCGCGGGTCGGCGTGATGCCCGGATGGGGACTCACCGTGCTGCTGCCGCAGGCCATCGGCGTGCGCCGCGCCCGGGAGATGAGCTTCACCGGCAACTTCATGCTCGCCGACGAGGCGCTCGCGTTCGGCCTCGTCAACCATGTCGTGCCCCACGCGGAGCTGATGCCGTTCACCCGGCGACTGGCGCTCGACATCATCGGCAACGAGCAGGACGGGGTGCGCCAGATCCGGTCGACCTACTGGCAGATCTCCACCGACGACGACCACTGGGAGATCGAGGCCCGCGACAGCCGGGCCTGGCGCCGCGGCCAGTTCAGCCCCGAGAAGGTCGCCGCCCGCCGCGCCGCCATCCAGGCCCGCGGCCAACAGCAGTAACCGTTCGTCAGGGGTCAGACCCCTGACGAACGCCGAACGCGCGATGTGGTAGCGCTGTCGGCGCCGTTCGTCAGGGGTCTGACCCCTGGCGAACGTCAGATGTCGGCGCCCTGGTCGCGCAGGACGTCGCGGACCTCCTGGGCGATGTCGAGCGCCAGGATCTCGGCACCGGTGGTGTTGAGGTGGAACCCGTCGGAGGCCCGCACGTCCTTGCCCTGACCGTCACGCGGGTCGATCACGAACTCCGCCCAGCCGCCGTCACGACCGGAGAAGCGGCTCCACGTGTCGACGAAGATCACGTCGGGCCGCTCCGCTGCCGCCGCCTTCGCCGCGCGGTCCTGGATCTCCATGCGTGCCGTGACCTCGGGATTGTCGTCGTTGGGGATGCCGACCCACACCAGCGTCCGGCCGCCCTCCATCAACTGGTCCATCATCGCCCCCGCCCGTTGCTGGTACTCCTCGATCCACTCGGCCTCGTTGGCCACCGGATCGCCGATGATGAACTCGCCGTCGGCAACCGACAGCGGCTGGGCGTCGTTGCCGCCGAACGTGGCGACGACGATGTCGGGATCGACCTCGGGAAGCTTCGTGGCCATCTCGGCCGGCCAGTCGAAGAAGTCGGGACGGGAGAGGCCCGACGACACCTTGTAGTCGAGTTGGGTCTCGATGATCTGCGTGCCGTCGAGCAGTTCCTGCAGGTAGGGACCGAACGTGCCGGCGTCGCTGTCGCCCACGATGAACACGGTCGCCGGATTCGCGGGCGACGCGGGGCCGCTCGACTCGGCGGCGGTGGAGCTGACGTCGCTCGTGGCGGGAGCATCGGCGGATCCGCTCGCCGACCCGTCGGACACGGCGGGAGCCCCGGTGCCGTCGACGGTGCCATCGACGGTGTCGTCGCGATCGTCGATCGTGGGCGCATCGGCGCCTGCCGTGCCGTCGTCACCCGACAGGGCCCCGCCCACCACGCGAACCAGGCTGTACCCCACGAGCACCAGAACCGCGAGCGCTCCCACACGGCGCAGGGCATAGCGACGCCGGCTGGGACGGCGCCCCGGAGACCGGTCGGGCGCCGGGCGCGGATGTGGTGCGGTCGGTGACACTTCGAGCCAGGATACGGGCTGCTCACCGACGCCGCCCGGCAACGCAGCATTCACACTGTCCTTGTCCGTGTTGCCCGTTACCAGGCGGTAGCTTGGAGGCCACGTGAACACATGCACGTGAACGACCGGCGCATCCGCGTCGGAGACACCTCTGAAGGGGAGAAGATGATCAAGAGCAAGAAGTTGCTCGCGCTCGGCATGGTTGCTGCACTCGGCTTCGCCGCGTGCGGCAGCGATGACGACGACAGCGGCAGCGAGACCACCGATGCGCCGACCGAGACCGAAGCGCCGGCAGGCACCGAGGCACCGGAAGGCACCGAGGCACCCGCCGGGACCGACGGCGAGGCGGCCGAGGGCGACGTCACCGTCGGCGTCATCTACGACATCACCGGTCGCGGTGACCGTTCGTTCAACGACGCCGCCGGCGCCGGCCTCGACCAGGCCAAGGCCGAACTCGGCGTGACCGGACTCGAGTCCACACCCACCGGCGACGGCGACCGCGCCCAGCGCGTGCAGGGCGTCGTCGACGAAGGCGCCGGCCTGGCCGTCGGTGTCGGCTTCCTGTTCGGTGACGCCATCACGTCGGCCTCCGCCGACAACCCCGACACGAGCTTCGCGATCGTCGACTCGGTCGTCGAGGCCGACAACGTGGCGTCGCTCGTCTTCGCCGAGGAGCAGGGCTCGTTCCTGGTCGGCGCAGCTGCGGCGCTCAAGTCGCAGAGCGGCATCATCGGCTTCATCGGTGGCGTCGAGAACGACCTCATCAAGAAGTTCGAGGCCGGCTACGTCGCCGGTGCCGAGGCCGTGAACCCCGACATCGAGATCCTGGTGAACTACATCACGCAGCCGCCGGACTTCGGTGGCTTCAACGATCCTGCCCGCGGCAAGGAGATCGCCGCAGCGCAGTACGAGGCCGACGCCGACGTCATCTACTCGGCCGCCGGCAGCTCGGGTCTCGGTGCCTTCGAGGCCGCCGCCGAAGCCGGCGAGCCCGGCGAGGTCTGGGCCATCGGCGTCGACTCCGACCAGTACAACCTGGTCGCTCCGGAGATCCAGCCGTACATCCTCACCTCGATGCTGAAGAAGGTCGACGTGGCCGTGTTCGACACGATCGCGGCCTACGCCGACGGCTCGTTCGAAGGTGGCGTGCAGGTGTTCGACCTGGCCAGCGACGGCGTCGGCTACTCCACCTCGGGTGGCTTCGTCGACGACATCACCGGCGACCTCGACGGCTTCGCCGAGCAGATCGTCGCCGGCGAGATCGAGGTTCCCACGGCACCCTGATCACCCCGTCCGACGTTCGGGACGTGTCCGACACGACCCGAACGCAACGATGACGACGACGCCCGTTCGGCCCCGGCCGAGCGGGCGTCGTCGCGTCCGGGCCACGACATCGCAAGTTCCTTCTCCGCCGACCGCGCCGATCGGCTAGAAAACACCCAATGAACGACACCGGGGGGACAGCTGCGGTCGACACTCGGATCGCGATCCAGCTCACCGACATCGTCAAGCGCTTCCCCGGCGTGGTCGCCAACGACGGCGTCAACCTGACGGTGCACGAGGGAACGGTGCATGCCATCGTGGGCGAGAACGGTGCCGGCAAGTCCACCCTCATGAAGACGTTGTACGGGGCGCACCAACCCAACGAGGGCACCATCACCGTCGAGGGCGCCGAGGTCCGCTTCTCCTCACCGAAAGATGCGATCGCCGCCGGGATCGGGATGGTGTTCCAGGCCTTCCTGCTCGCCGCCAATCTCACGGTCTGGGAGAACGTCGTGCTCGGCCAGGAGCCGGGCTCGGCGCTGTCGTTGAACGCCAAGCAGGCCCGCCGACGCATCCGCGAACTCGGTGAGCAGTACGGCCTCGAGGTCGATCCGGACGCCCTGATCTCCGATCTCGGCGTGGGTGACAAGCAACGGGTGGAGATCCTCAAGGTGCTCTACCGCGGCGCCAAGATCCTCATCCTCGACGAACCGACCGCCGTGCTGGTGCCGCAGGAGGTCGACGCCCTGTTCGCTTCGCTGCGTGACCTCACCTCGAGCGGCGCCACGGTGATCTTCATCTCCCACAAGCTCGACGAAGTGCTCAAGCACGCCGACGCCATCACCGTCATCCGTCAGGGCAAGACCGTCGGCGAACTGCCCGACCCGAGCGAGGTCACCTCGCGTCAACTCGCCGAGCTGATGGTCGGCAGCGAACTCCCGGTCCCCGAGATCGGCGAGAGCACCGTCACCGACGTCCCCGTGCTCGAGCTGAAGAACCTCACCGTCGCCGGCGACGACGAGGGTGTCCGCAATCCACTCGACGACATCAGCTTCACCGTGCACCGCGGCGAGATCGTCGGAATCGCCGGCGTGGAGGGCAACGGGCAGAGCGAACTCGTGGAAGCCATCGTCGGGCTCGCGTCGTCCACCGGCACGATGCTGCTCGACGACGTCGACATCGCTCGCCTGTCGACACGGGAACGGCGCGACAGCGGCATCGGCTACATCGCCGAGGACCGCCAGAAGGACGGCCTCGTGCTGCCCTTCTCGCTGTGGGAGAACGCCGCACTCGGTCACCAGCACCGGCCACCGTACGGGCGGGGCCCATGGCTGGACATCCGTGGAGCGAAGGCCAAGACCGAAGAGATCGTCGAGGAGTTCGACGTGCGCACCCCCGGCATCGAGGTGGCCGCGTTCACCCTGTCGGGCGGCAACCAACAGAAGCTCGTGGTGGGACGCGAGATGACGGCCGACCCCAAGGTGCTCATCGCGGCCCACCCCACCCGAGGTGTCGACGTGGGCGCCCAAGCGGTGATCTGGGACATCCTCCGCGACGCCCGCGCCGACGGACTCGGCACGATCCTCGTCTCGGCCGACCTCGAAGAACTCATCGGGCTGTCCGACCGGCTGCTCGTGATGCTGCGGGGCAAGGTGGTCGCCGAGGTCGACCCGAAGACGGTCACGCCGGCCGAGCTGGGCTCGTACATGACCGGCGCGAAGACGGGGACGCACTGATGCTCGAACGAATCTGGCGGGCGTCGCTCGCACCGCTGTTCGCCGCCGCTGCGGCGATCATCATCTCGTCGGTGGCGCTGCTCATCTCGGGCAACGACCCCCTCGAAGCGTTCCGCGAGATGTGGAAGTCGATCGACAGCACCCAGTCGGTGGTCATCATCATCAACACGGCGGTCCCGCTGTACATCTCCGGCGTGGCCGTGGCGATCGGGTTCAAGATGAACCTGTTCAACATCGGCTCCAACGGGCAGTACCTCCTGGCCGCCCTGGTGGCCGGCTGGGCAGGCGCCGAGGTGAGCCTCCCGCCTCTGCTGCACGTGCCGTTCGTGTTCCTCGTCGCGATCCTCGTCGGCGGTTCCTGGGCACTGATCGCAGCGATCCTCAACGTGACCCGCAACGTCAACGTGGTCGTCTCCACGATCATGCTGAACTACATCGGCATCGGTCTGAGTGCCTTCCTGCTGCAGGAGGTTTTCCGCGACGAGGAGAACGGGGGGCTCGTCGCCCAGACCAAGGTGATGCCCGAGTCCGCACGCCTGCCCAACCTCAATGCGATCGTCGAATTCTTCGGTTTCGACTTCGCGCCCGGCGTGGAGCTCTACGGTTTCCTGCCGTTCGCCATCGCCCTCGGCGTCGCCTACTACGTCCTGCTCAACCGCAGCCTCTTCGGCTACGAGCTGCGTCTCTCGGGCATGAGCGCCGACGCCGCCCAGTCCGCCGGCGTCAATCCGAAGCGCATGGTGCTGATCACCTTGTTCCTGTCGGGGGCCGTGGCCGGCATGATCGGCCTGCCGTTCCTGATGGCCAACCCCGACTTCTACAAGTACGGCGACGCCTTCCCGACGCTGCTCGGCTTCACCGGCCTGGGGTTGGCCCTGCTCGGCCGCAACAGCCCGGTCGGCATCGCCGCCGCCGCCTTCGTGTGGGCCACCATCGAGCGGGCGACGCAGCCACTCGGTCCGCTCGGCATCCCCCCGGAGATCGGCCGGATCCTGCAGGGGTCGTTCCTGCTGTCGGCCGTGATCGCCTACGAGGTCGTCCGTCGCCGCAACGACGCCGCCGCCGCGGCAGCAGCAGCCGAAGCGACGCGAGCGGAGCGGTCCGAACCGCCACCATCTGCCACCACCGTGGGAGCGACGTCATGAGTTTCACCATCGACGCCACCGACGTCGGCACCGACCGAAGGTCGCCGTTCGCCGACAATCGCCTGCGGATCGTCTTCCTCGTCACCCTCGGCATGGCCGTGATGTCCACGGCTCGTCTCATCGCCGACAACGACGACCTCACCTCCAGCGGCACCTTCGGAGTCGCCCTGCGCACCGCCGCCCCGATCGGCCTGGCCGGCCTGGCCGGCCTGGTGGCCGAACGCAGCGGCACGATCAACATCGGCATCGAGGGAATGATGGTGATGGGCACCATCTTCGCCGGCTGGTGGGGCTGGGAGTTCGGGCCGTGGATGGCGCTCGTGGGCGGCATCGTGGGCGGCATGCTCGGAGGCCTGCTGATGAGCCTGGCCACCACCACCTTCGGGGTGAACCACATCGTCGCCGGCGTGGCCATCAACCTGATCGCTCCGGGCGTCGCCAGATTCATGGCCAGCGAGCTCTTCGTGGGCGTGCAGGGCGGATCGGTCACCAGCTCACCGGGCAACCGAGGTGACATCGGGGAGTTCACCATGCCCTTCCTGTCGGGCGGTGATCTCTTCGGCTGGCAGACCCCCGACATCCTCGGCTGGTTGGAGGACACCGGTTGGTTCCTCGTCGCCGATTTCGCCGGTCTCGGCAAGGGTCTCACCACGTCCGTCACGTGGGACGTCGTGCTGGCCGTCAGCCTCTTCTTCGGAGTCGCCTACCTGCTGTGGCACACGGCGCTCGGCCTGCGGCTGAGGTTCGCGGGCGAGCGCCCGTCGGCCGCCGATTCACTCGGTGTGTCGGTGCACACGATGCGCTACGTGGGCATGGCGTTCTCGGGCGGCTTCGCCGGCATGGGCGGCGCCGTGCTCGTGCTGTTCGCCAACCGCTACCAGGAGAACCAGGTGGCCGGTCGCGGGTTCCTCGGCCTGGCCACGATGATCTTCGGCAACTGGATGCCGGCAGGCACCGCGGCCGGTGCCGGCATCTTCGGCTACGCCCAGGGCATCACGCTGCGCACCAACCCGGGTGATCTCGTGAGGGCGCTGCTGCTCGCCGCAGCGATCGGCCTGGCGGTCACGGCGTTCTGGATGGGGTATCGCCAGAGCTGGCGCGGCGTCGGCTGGTTGCTGGCATTCGCCATCGTGGCGTTCTGGGCGTACTTCTCCGCCGAGCGTCCCAACAACCAGCTGGTGTTCGTCACGCCCTACGTGGTCACGCTGATCGCCGTGTCGATCGGGGCCCAACGACTCCGACCGCCGGCCGAGGAGGGAATCCCATGGTTCAAGGGCATGCAGTGACGTGACCGCCTTCGCGCCGACCGTCGACGAAGCCCGTCGTGCACCCAAGGTGCTGCTGCACGACCATCTCGACGGCGGTCTGCGACCGGCAACAGCGATCGAACTCGCCGAGTCGATCGGCTGGACGTTGCCGTCGACGGAGCCGGCCGAGCTGCAGGCCTGGTTCACTCGGGGCGCCGACACCAACGACATCCTGCAGTACCTCGCCACGTTCGAGCACACGCTCGCCGTGATGCAGACGGCGGAGGCGATCGAGCGGGTGGCGTACGAGGCGGCGGTCGACCTCGCCGCCGACGGCGTGGTGTACGCCGAAGTGCGCTTCGCCCCCGAGCTGCACCAGGCCGGCGGCCTCGACCTCGATGCGGTGGTGGAGTCGGTGACGTCGGGATTCCGGCGCGGCGAGGAGTTCGCAGTCGCCGAGGGACGACCGATCACCGTCAACGCCATCTGCTGCGCCATGCGCACCGAGCACCGCTCGCTCGAGATCGCCCGGCTCGTCGACCGGCTCCGGGAGTGGGACGACAAGGTGGTCGGGTTCGACCTGGCGGGCGCCGAGACCGGCTTCCCGCCGTCGTTGCACGCCGAGGCGCTCGCCTTCGCCCGGGCCGCCCACCTGAACGTCACCGTCCACGCCAGCGAGCCGCCCGATCTCGAGCTGATCTCGGACGCGGTCACGCACGGCGCCCACCGCATCGGCCACGGGGTGCGCCTGCAGGCCGACACCGATCTCCCGGCCCGCCTCGACAGCGG
>Ga0102928_1000405_pt1 | contig 27626 bp, 33 predicted proteins | sample SalPonR1_B_D1_MG_FD_78504 | JGI IMG/M metagenome (GOLD analysis project Ga0102928, IMG submission 78504) | Salt pond soil microbial communities from South San Francisco under conditions of wetland restoration - Salt Pond MetaG R1_B_D1_MG | ecosystem: Environmental > Aquatic > Marine > Intertidal...
GGATTTCCTGATCGATCAGGATTCAAACGAAGTGTATCTTGGCGAACTCAACCCGCGGGTTACCGGCGCCAGCTCGCTCACCAACGTCGCAGCATTCGCTCATTCCGACGTTCCCCTGTTTCTGTTCCATCTCCTGGAATTTTCGGGAGAGGATTTCGACATTGACGTCGAGGAACTCAATGCGCGCTGGGCCTACCCCGAGAGCATTGACAGCTGGAGCCAGCTTGTCATCAAACACACGGATGAATCCATCGACCTGTTGACCGACGCCCCGCAGTCAGGCGTCTGGAAAATGGCCGAGGATGGCAGCATCCGCTACGATCATTACAGCTATCACCCACACGCTGCGGAGAGCGAGCAGGAAGCGTTCTTCATGCGTATCAGCGGCAAGGGCGACTTCAGATATGAGGGCGCAGATCTTGGAATTCTGATCACCCGGGGTCGTCTGATGGATGATGATTTCAAACTGACCCCCAGGGCCAAGGCATGGATCGACGGTATCCGCGGGCAGTTCAAAGGCCAGGCCCTGCAGGATCCGACCGTTGAGACCGTCGCTGTCAATCACGCCATTGGTGGCGGCAATTTCAAGATCCTGTGATCAATGATGCTGGCCGCTCTGTTGGTGCCACCTCTCTCCTCTCTGCGGGAATGGGGGAGGTAGCACCATGACAGAACACAAGCAACTGACTTTCACTGCCGTCGAAGAGGCTCTGCCGGGGGAGAAATGGCGCAGCCTCTTTGAGTTTCACTGGCCCGCGTTCGAGAGCTGGTACCTGTCCGAAACCGAACGCGAACGTCCCAGTTATCTGGCCTGTCTCAATGCTTTCAGTAAGCACATGCCAGAACTTTTGCCAACCTACAGACGGCTTTGCGAGCTGTCGGGAGGCAGAGACCTGCCAGCGCGCATGCTCAGCCTGTACCGCCCTCCTCCCTATATCACCGGTTGCTCCCAGGCAGTCATGGCGAATTGTCAGAGCAATGTTCTGGTGAGAAATTACGATTATCCGCCGGAACTCTGCGAGGGCACCATTCTGTCAACATGCTGGAATGGTCGGCGGGTGATTGCCATGTCCGACTGTCTCTGGGGGGTACTGGATGGCATGAATGACCGCGGGCTTGCCATTTCGCTGGCATTTGGTGGTCGCAAGGCAGTCGGGGACGGTTTCGGCGCTCCGATCATTCTGCGCTACATACTCGAGTTCTGCGACAATACAGAGGAGGCAGCCCGGGTTCTCGCCAGGGTACCGACTCACATGGCCTACAATATTACCGTAAGTGATGCCCAGGGACACTATGTCACCGCGATGATAGGCCCTGACCGGGAGGCCTCCATAAAACGTACTCCGATGGCAACCAACCATCAGAAAAAAATCGAATGGTACGCCCACGCCCTGGCATCAGAAACCCTGATAAGAGAACGCCAGTTGGCCATTCTTCTGGACAACGATGAAACAACGGAAGATCGTCTGATCTCGTCCTTCTTTTCGCCGCCGCTGTTTCGCAGCGACTATCGGCGCGGCCTCGGCACGATCTATACCGCTGTCTACTATCCAGCAGAGGGGCGGGCACAATATTGCTGGGCCAACCACTCACTTGAGTTCTCGTTTGATCATTTCGAAGAGGGCAGAGTGGAAATCCTTTACACAATTCATCCAGACATTCTGGAAAAGGGGAAAATAAAAAATGGGTGAAGCAACCGAAAAGGAGGCGTCTTTCAGCGCGCTCGGTTTTTATCACAAGATTTCCCAGTTGCGATCCGATACCTGGAACGCCCTCAAGAGAGATCTCGGAACCCTGGTTAATGCCAGTCGTGATACTGATGTCCGGAATCTGGTCAAGTCGGTTGAGATAAAACTGACCCGGCTGGAAATCATCGAGGATTATCATGCATTCCCGTCAAGAGAGGATTTCCATCACGTCTGGTCGCTGTTCCGCTCCGGCGAATACGCTGCCCTTGAGAAAGTCATACGGCGCCTGGTGCGGACCCTGATCAGCGAGTCCTACCGTCGTCGTCACGTGGATCTCAGCGGCGGTGATTCGGAGTCCGAGGACCTTGAAGCCCTTGATGCCCTGGACCAGCTCCGAAGGGGGCATCCTGCCTCGAACACCTCGGCACAGCCATATTTCGAACTTCTGATTGTTGACGCCATGTCGCACCAGGAAGAGGACGTAGTGCGGGAGGCTTTCCACCGTCTGCGCCGTCCTGAGGACAAATTCATTTATGACGTGATCACCGTCAGAAGTTTTGAAGACGCCCTCATCGCCATTCTGGTCAACCCCAACATTCAGGCCTGCCTGATCCGGTATGAATTTCCCCACAAATCGAAATACAACCTCAGCGTCCTCCGGAACTATCTCGAGGGTCTGTCAGAAGTAGAGCTGGGCGCCAAAACCGAAGCGGAGAGAAGTCTTCTCCTGGGCTCAATGATCAGCGATATTCGCCCGGAGATCGACCAGTTCCTGGTGACAAGTGGCGATGTAGAGAATACAGCCAGTCGCGATATCCGTAATTTTAACCGGATTTTCTACCGCGAGACTGACTACATCGAGCAGCATCACACAATTCTCCGCGCTGTCGATACCCGGTACCGGACCCCATTTTTTGATGCGCTGAGGGAATACAGCAAAAAGCCCACCGGCGTTTTTCATGCCATGCCCATTTCCAGAGGCAAGTCGGTGACCCGCTCCCACTGGGCCGGTCAGATGATCGACTTCTACGGTATCAACATATTTCTGGCCGAGACCTCGGCCACCTCCGGCGGTCTGGACTCACTGCTGCAGCCCTACGGGCCAATAAAGAAAGCCCAGGAGTATGCGGCACGGGCCTTCGGTTCACGCCAGAGTTTTTTCGTGACAAATGGCACCTCGACGGCGAACAAAATCGTGGTGCAGTCGCTGATCAAACCCGGAGATATCGTGCTGGTTGACCGGGACTGCCACAAGTCCCACCACTATGGCATGGTCCTGGCCGGAGCCCAGGTCGTTTACCTCGACTCCTACCCCCTGAATGACTATTCCATGTACGGGGCTGTTCCCCTCAAAGAGATTAAAAAGGCGCTGATCGAACTCAAGCGCAATGGTCAGCTTCACAAGGTAAAACTGCTGTTGCTCACCAACTGTACTTTCGATGGTATCGTCTACAACGTCCGTCGGGTAATGGAAGAGTGCCTTGCCATCAAACCGGACCTGGTATTCCTGTGGGATGAAGCCTGGTTTGCCTTTGCCACTTTCAACCCGACCTATCGTCCGCGGACGGCGATGCATGCCGCCAGGACACTGCGGGACCGCTATTACAGCGAAGCCTATCGCGAGGAATACGCCAAGTGGAAAGAGAATTTCGATCTGCTTGACCCGGAAGACGACGCCACCTGGTTCGATCATCCTCTGTTACCGGACCCTGACCTGGTTCGGGTGCGCACCTATGCCACGCATTCCACTCACAAGACTCTGACTTCGCTGCGCCAGGGATCCATGATCCATGTCTATGACCAGGAATTCCGGCAGAAGAATGAAGCGGCGTTTCATGAAGCCTACATGACCCATACCTCCACCTCACCCAACTACCAGATTCTGGCGTCCCTGGACGTGGGGCGGATGCAGGCCGAAATGGAAGGGTTTGAACTCGTCCATGCCCAGGTCGAAGCGGCACTGTCACTGCGTGAACACCTCTATACCAATCCACTCCTGCTGAAATACTTCCGGGTCCTGGTTAACAAGGACATGATTCCGCTGGAGTATCGCCAGTCCGGGATAGAAACTTTTTACGACCCTGTCACTGGCTGGAACAAAATGGAGGAAGCCTGGGCCCACGATGAATTCGTGGTCGACCCGAGCCGGATCACCATGGCCATTGGCCAGACCGGGGTTGACGGGGACACCTTCAAGAACGAATACCTGATGAACCAGTACGGCATCCAGATCAACAAGACCTCCCGTAATACGGTGCTGTTCATGACCAATATCGGGACCAGCCGGGGCTCGATTGCCTATCTGCTCGATGTGTTGATCAAGCTGGCCAAGGGCTTTGACCGGCGCTGGCTGGACAGCAGTCGCGCTGAACGCAAGATTATCGAGCACAATGTCCGCTCCCTGACCCAGGAGCTGCCGCCGCTGCCTGATTTCAGCCGTTTTCATGACGCATTCAGACTCAGACCCGATTCCAGGGAAGGCGATATCCGGCGGGCCTTTTTCCTGAGCTACGACGAAGAGAACACGGAATACCTGAGGTTCGACAACCGTGACCTGCAGAAGGTTATGGATAAAGGCAGGGACGTCGTATCTTCAAGTTTCGTGATTCCCTATCCTCCTGGCTTCCCGGTACTGGTACCCGGACAGGTCATCAGTGAGGAGATTCTGGACTTCCTGCTGGCGCTGGATGTTACCGAGATTCATGGCTACCGTCCCGAGCTTGGTCTGGTGGTGTTCACGGAAGCGGCCCTGGAGGCAACGAACGAGGCCAAGTAGCTTAAATTGTTCAGCATTCCATGAGGAAACCAGTTCTGTATTTCCTGGCGACAGTCTCAACCTGTCTCGCCATCGGTGCCGGTTACCTCTGGCTGAGCTTCCGGAAAAGACTCGGGACTAGTGTCCCCTCTGGTTAATTCGTTGGCCTGCTGCTCTGGTCGGGCTGACCAGCAGCGCACGCTTGACGATCAGTCCGACCAGAGCGACACTGGAACCATGCCAGCAAAAGTAAAAACCCGGATCCTGTTCCACTCAAAACGGCTGAGCATTTACCTGGTCCATTACCCGGAAGGCCACAAGATAGGCCCGCACCTGGATATGGTCTCTGAAGGACGACTGTACAAGCTCAATTATGTGCTGCTCAAGCCCAGAGCCGGCGGCGAGTTTTTCTGTGAGAAAAACATGTTCAACCTGTTCGGACGGCTATATCTGTTCCGTCCTGATCTATACCAGCATGGTGTTTCGAAAATTGAGCGCGGCAGTCGCTGGCTACTCAGTTTTGCCCTGACCCGGAGCTAGTGTCCCGTCTGGCTAATTCGTTGACCTACTGAGCCACTGAGGAGTTTGAGAGCAAGGCGCGATGGCGAAGGTTTGGTGGTTCCAAATCGAGTCAGCGCAACACGGCTATCAAACTCCTCAGTGGCTCCCGAAAGGCGCGACGCAGTAGGTCAACGAATTAGCCAGACGGGACACTGGTCAGTCATCAGATTTGGGCAGGCAGACCCTTTTGCTCTGGGCGGACAGACTGTTCCATTTCTGTTGGTCGTCATTGCGCACTTTTTCCAGGTATCCGGCGACCTGGTCAAAGTGCTCTTTGGTTGCCCCCAATGTTCTGCCCGCATCCCGATGCATGCGTGACAGCGAGGCAAGGGCCTGGTATCCACGTCCCTCTTCATCCAGCGAGTCAATCACCAGGGCCAGGTGGGAAGAGCAGAAAATGTGCGTGTTGCGCTTGTCGTAATCCGTGTCCTGGGCCCAGCTGGCGGGGCTGAACAGAATCAGGAGCGCTGCAAGACTGGCGGCTGTTTTCATGGGGTGTTACTCCCGGCGACGGTGTAAGTGTATAGTCGGTCCCGGCTATGAACTTTACATACTCTCAAAGCTTTTCTCTATGTATTTACCAGTCCGCACCGCGCAATCGCCCTTGCTTGCAGCGATGGCTTCCGCAAGCTGGTAATAAATAACCGTAATCAGTCTGGCTGTCATTACCAGACACAGGCAGAATGGCGAACATACTCCCGGATGTTCGCTTTAAGGTGCCAGACTGCCGGGCCAGAAACCGACAATACGAGACAGGATAACCCGCTATGACCCTACATATCGAACTCGCACCGCTGATCAGCCTTGGTGCCGGCATCGGTATTCTGGTGTTCCCCAAGCTGCTTAACTACATCGTTGCCGGCTACCTGATCACTCTGGGTGTACTCGGGCTTCTCGGCCACTCTTTCTGAAACTGCCCGGCTGCCAGTGTCCCGTCTGGCTGCTTCGTTAACCTGCTGAGCCACTGAGCGCATTGAGAGCCCAGACGGGACACTGTCTAGGTTTCATTCAGCAACCGCTCTTTGGCTTCATTGATCCGGGCCGCAAGATAATTGCTTCCGCCCCGATCCGGATGCATTTTCTGCATCATCCGGCGGTGGGCCTGAATGATCTCGTCCCGGCTGGCGCCGGGCTCGACGCCCAGAATGTCCTGCGCTTCGTTTATGGTCAGCGGGCCACCGGCCCTGGTGCTATCGCCAGATTGCCCGCTGTTATCTTCATCAGCCCTGTCAGCGCCGGCATCATCGTCAGCCCGCCAGGAATCACCGAACCGGCGGTCAAGGTAGGTTTCCAGCAGCCGGGCAGAGTCCTGGTCCTGCTCACGGCAGTATTGCAACAGCTCGAGAAATTCACTCTCGCCCAGGTCCGCCAGCTCGCGCCCTTTCATGGGCCCTTTCAGGATGCTGCCGCTCATGATGCCGGAGTCATGGTCCAGACTCATATCCAGAATATCGCTGGCAACGTGAGACTGGTTGCCCGCTTTCGCTTTAGCTCCCCCTGCTCCTGCCATGCGCCCCATCAGCAAGGATGGCAGCATCCGGCGCAGCAACGGTAAAAGAAACGCCAGCAAACCGAAAATAAAATGCAGCCGGCCAGTCACCGCCAGCAGAACGACCAGCGCGATAGCCGCAATCAACACCAGCTTGATAATTGCCGGTTTGCGCTGGCTGGGCGGCTGGCTGCGAAGCCATACCCAGGCGACAATGGTCATTACGATAACCAGCAGCGTTAATGGCACTGAGACTCTCCCGGTTTTTGCTATCTGATCTGTTGGGTCAGGCGCTTGACTTCCGGGGAACTGCGGCTGGAAAAATCCTGCAATGCTTTGGTCCCCCCGGACGCATAGACCGCTACAGCCGCCATAAGATCCTTAAGCACCTGCGGGCTGTTGCGGTCAAAGGGGGCATAAGCGCCGCCGGACAGCTTGCTCACCTGCTGGAATACAGCCCTGGCGTGAGCATCGGCACCTTCATGGAACATGAATACCGGGGTCCGCAGCATGCCAAGTTCGCCAGCAATATGGCAAAGCTCGTCAACCGGCTCTTCGCAGCAGTCCCCGATAAACACCACAGCCCTGACGGGTTCTGCCCGGGTCTCCTTCACGGCATGTGCCAGTACCCGACCAATCTGGGTGCGGCCACCCAGACAGGAGACGCCATTCATCAGATTCAGCAACTGGCTGGTCTCATTCACAAACTTCGTGGCCCGGAATTCGCCAAAACCACGGTAATAACACAGTTGAATCGCCAGTCCACCGAGATCCCGGGTCGCCATGAACAGCTCACTCTGCAGGTGGCAGGCCTGATCCCAGGTCGGCTCACGACTGCCGGTCGCGTCGAGGGCGAAGATCAGTCGCCCCGGTTTGCCACCTGGCCCCGCACCGGTCTGGGGCAAGGTACGGACCTTCTCGATAAACTGGTCGATGGACTGTTTATCGGATCTGGTGGATAAATCTTTGTCGGACATAAGCTGTTGAAATCCGTGTAAGCTGGCTGATAGTTCAATACGAGCTTAGCAGCCTGGCGGACCTGATGGCGGAAAAGACAATGCCAGTCACAGCTCCGCATTATTTGCCTGATTGATCCTGTCCGTGAATCCAGTCTGTTAGACTTGCTCTGTTAACTTCCGCTGAAATCCCAACAGGCTGATTCATGAAACTCAATCCCTTTAATACCCGTATCGGTCTCGCACTCGGCGGCGGCGCTGCCAAGGGCATTGCTCATATTGGCGTGCTGAAAGCTTTCGAGGAAGAGCAAATAAAGATTCACTGTATTTCAGGAACCAGCGTAGGGGCTCTGGTCGCCAGTTATCACGCCTTTGGCCGCCCGGCGGAGTCCATCCTGACGATCTGTTCCACGCTGAATCTGTCCAAGATTATCGATTTTACTCTGGAACGCGGTGGTCTCTTCAGTACCAAAACCATTCGCGAAATGATTCATCGGGATCTGGGGGATTGCCGCATTGAAGATGCCGACATTCCTCTGGCTATCTGCGCAACGGATATCGAAACCGGCGAGCAACTGATTTTCAGAAAGGGCAATCTGGCCGATGCCGTCTGTGCGTCCATGGCCGTGCCCGGCCTGTTTGTTCCGGTTGAGGTAGATGGCCGGATTCTGGTAGACGGAGGCCTGGTTGAAAATGTCCCGATATCGCCCCTGAAGCAAATGGACGCCGGTATTATCGTGGCCATTGACCTGAGCCATGTCTCCCGTTATCCGAAGCCGGAGAATACGTTTGATGTGATCAGCAACGCCATCAACATCGGTATCGACTTCAATACCCGCAAACAACTGAAAAAAGCGGATATAGCAGTGCCACTGGATCTGGGCGGTTACAGCCTCACCAACAACTCCGACTGTGTGGACGAACTTTACCTGGAAGGCTATCACCCGATGAAGAAAAAAATTCAGCGTTTGCTCTGGTATAAACGGGTTAATATTGCGATCCGGCTCATAAAAGGCGCCAAGGCACTGCTGCCGCTCAAGGTGCCCGACATTTTCAAAAGCCTTAAACGCTTTACATAAAATAATGCCGGAGCAGCTGTAACACGATCAGCAGCGCCACCAGGGGCAGGATCCACCGGGTGATATGGCTGTAGTCCCGGCTGTCGCCCTTGGGGGCGTATTTTTCAATCAACGGAACAACGATGATCAGGCCCAGAAACAGAACAGCGAGGATTGTCAGCAGTGTGCCCATGGCGAATCTCCGGGGAAAGTAACTCTCGGCTCAGAAATTCTGCGTCTTGAGCCAGCTGTAGACCCGCATCGGCGGGATATTTCGCAGTTCCAGTGAACAGCTTGCAGGCCTGCCCATGATCGGGTTGGTAATCACGGCGACATCCGCGCGGAACTGATACGCAACGAAGCGCCCCCCCTCAGCCAGGTTATCCCTTACTGATTGCACCACGCGGGTAGCAACGGCCTCCGGTATTTTCGAGAAGGGAATGCCGGAGATAATAACATCGGGTTGCCCCATTGCGTTCAGTTTCAGAATCTCTGCAATCTCATCAGCGCTCCCCAGATGATTGATGTAGCGCGGGTCATCGATCTGGCCAAGCAGTTCATGGAAGTAAGAACTCACCTCGATTGAAAGCAGTTGTGCATCCGGACCAAGATGCCGCAGAAACGCCCGGGTAGTACCCCCGGTTCCGGGCCCCAGCTCCACCACCCGCCTGGCCGCAGCCAGATTTGATGCCGTGGCGATACGCTGCTCGAGAAATCGTGAACTGGGGACCACTGACGCCACCTGGCCAGGTTCCCTCAGAAATCCACGCAGGAAATCGAAAGCCATCACGATTCAGACCTTTCTTTGTTCTGATTCCCGGAAACTGACTGATCATCAGCGCTTTCTTCAGTGTCGTAAGTATAGGGTTCGCCATGCTCGTCCTGAAGCTGGTAGTCGTAGGCCGCCTGCAGGCCGGTCTCCTCTTCCGCCTGCTCTGGGGGCGCCTGATCAATGTAACGCGGATACAGCGGCGAAAGCAGTGCCAACACGATACCGATAGCGGAGAAGGCGGCAAACGCATCACTGTAGCCAAAGTTCTTCACCAGCAGGCCAACGATCGGTGAGCCGGCCGCCTGACCGAGCGAAACCGCGAGGAATGGCAGCACCGGACCCATCGACAACCGGCCCGGCAACAGCCGGATGCCTGTCATCAGATAGAGACCCGTGAGACTCATATAGGCCAGGCCAAAAACCAGCCCGGAAAATGCCGCAAGCAATGTCTGGCTGGGGCTGGCGGCCAACAATGACAGGCTGGCGGCCAGCATCGTCAGCATCAGCGCCTGAGTCACGGGCGGGTTGTTTCGATCGGCAAGATCAGCCACCACTGCGCCCCCGAGCCCGGCGAAACCAACCGCCAGCCAGAGCCACCCGGTTGCCGCAGAGGGCATTTCGCCGAGGGTGACCACCAGATCGGGCGCAAAGATCCAGTAAGCGGCGGAGACGAACCCCATCACGAAAGCAAATAGCGAAAGCCTGAACAGCCGCCACCACTGCAGCGCAGTGATTGGCGCCGGCGGCGCCGCATTCGAAGGCGCAACCCGGGACACCGAGGGAATAAAATACCAGGCAGCAAGAACCCCGATCGCCGCAAGAATGGCGAAAGAAATGTAGGCGTAGCGCCAGAGGCCGGCCATGAACAGAACCGTCGGTACGGCAATCATGATACCGATACTGGTGCCCGCATTCATCGCGGAACTGACCCGCCCATGCACCGAACGATCAACCAGCACCTGCATGGCTGCTGTCAGCGCCGGCATCATCAGACCGGTACAGATACCGCAGGCAAACACCCCCACCCCGAGCGAAAGCGCGCCAGAAGCCTGGCTGATCAGCCCCAGTCCAATCACTCCAAAACCACCGGAAAGCACTGCCGTATTGCGGGCGCCGAGGCGATCGGCTGCAAGCGGAGCAACCAGCGTGGCCAGCACGAAGCTGACAAGCGGCAATGCACCGATGATACCGATCAGGCCGGGAGTCAGACCCAGTTCGGTGCGAATGGGCGGCACAAAAAGACCAAAGGCAAAGCGCGCAAGCCCGTAACTGATTGCAATCAGGGACGCGCCAAAAAAAGCAAATCCTGTACTCGATAACGACTTCACGATTTTCTCTCCGGCATTTGCGCACCAGCCTCAACGTTAGCTTTATCAGACTAGAAGTTGTTGTTTCCGACGACAAACCATTTTGTGGCTGAACCCGGGCTTGATATCTGACCTGCTCATTCTGGGCCCGGGTTCACACAATGCTGATGATTATAATAAAGGTCTGCCTGTAATGATCGGTTTTTGATATGGTTTCAGTCAATGCCCGACAGCAGACTGGAACCAGGCGCCGGATAAACCAGGGACAGTTGATACATGATTACAGTCCATCATCTCAGTAATTCCCGCTCACAACGCATTCTCTGGATGCTGGAAGAACTTGGAGTGCCCTACCAGGTCCGGCGTTACGAGCGTGACCCCGAAACCATGCTGGCACCCGCCAGCCTCAAGGAAATACATCCGCTGGGCAAATCACCGGTGATCACCGACGGCGATCTGGTGGTGGCTGAATCCGGCGCCATTATCGAATATCTTGCCAACACCTATGGCAAGGACACCATGCTGCCGGCCGGTGGCGGCCAGCAGTGGCTTGATTACACCTACTGGTTGCATTACGCTGAGGGCTCGCTCATGCCGCCGCTGGTATTGCGGCTGGTGTTCCAAAAGGTAAAAACCAGCCCGATGCCATTCTTTATCAGACCAGTGGCAAAGGGCATCGCCGACAAAACCACGGCAACGTTCATCGGCCCGATGATCAAAACCCACCTGGATTTTGTCGAGTCCCACCTGGCAAAGAACACCTGGTTTCTGGGAAACCAACTCAGCGCGGCGGATATTCAGATGAGTTTTCCGCTGGAAGCCGCCGTTGCCCGGGGTATGGTCGGCGAAAACCGGACCCACATCACAGCCTGGGTTGAAAGAGTGCACGCCAGACCTGCTTATCAACGAGCCCTCGAAAAGGGCGGGAAATATGATTTTGCCTGAGCGGATGCTTTCAGATTCTGCTGCAGGCCAATGTCACGCTCATGAAAGAACCCCACAAACCCTGTCAAAAACCCTATAAAGTCTGCCTATGATATTTGGAGTCGCCTGGTTCGTAGTTTTCTGGTTCGGACTGATCCTGGTCACACTGATTGCTGCCGCAGTATTCATCCTGCGCCGGAATCGGGGCGCCGGAAATGACAGCGGAGCTTTCCCCCGCCCCGAGGAAAGTGAAGCCCATCGGCAGGTTATCGCAATGGTCAAGGGTCTGCATACGGCCGCTAAAGGGCGCCATGGCCGCGCTCGGGTAAAGGCATTGCGTAACTATATGGACAACATGAGAGATGACCTTGAGCTGGCCTCCGAAATCCGGACCCCGGCCAGCGACGCTCCTCCAGGAGAGTGGGTCATTGCGCCCAGGGCAAAGCCGGGCCGTCGCATTCTCTATATTCACGGTGGCTCCTGGATCGCCGGCAGCCCCAAAAGCCATCGCGCCATCACCGACCGGTTGTCGCAATTGGCCCGGGCCTGCGTATTCGCCGTCGATTACCGGCTGATGCCGGAAAACCAATATATGGACGGCATCAGGGACTGCCGCCAGGCTTACCAATGGATGCTGGAAAATGGCCCGGACGGGATGGCCCCGGCCGACTTCATCGTCGTGGCGGGGGACTCTGCTGGCGGCAGTCATACCCTGGGGCTGATCGCGTGGATACGTGACCAGGGTCTGCACCCTCCGGATGCTGCGATTGCACTATCTCCGTCCACCGAACTGATACTTTCCTCCCTCGGCAACCAGCCCAATCTGAAAACCGATGTCATGCTGGGGCCAACTGTTAAAAAATTGTCCCGGATTCCGCCGCCACTGCTGTGGTGGGGCACCGTTATGGGCATGCGGGTACTACCTTCCAACCCGCTGGCATCGCCTCTGCGTGGGGATTTGCGGAATCTGCCACCAACACTTATCCATGCCAGCGAATCGGAAATTTTACTGGAAAACGCCGAACGCTATGCGGCAAAAGCCCGGGCGGCCGGCTCGCCCGTTGAAATTGAAACCTGGCCTGGAATGGTACATGTATGGCACCTGTTTACACCGCTGATACCGGAAGCAGAGGAAGCGTTCCAGCATATCAGGGAGTTTCTGTCACGGGTCGAGGCAGGCTCAAGGTAAAGCAACATCTTGCGTTTATTTCTTGTCGGCTCAAAAATGGCCTGCTAGCTTGAAGCTGGCGTTTTAAAAAAAATCGATAAAACTCCACTGTGAACAAAAAAAAGACTCAAGGAGAACATTATGCAAGATCTAAAGGGTAAAGTAGCCATCGTCACCGGCGGTTCTCGTGGCATCGGCCGCCACATTGCACTGCAGTTGGCCGCGCGCGGCGCCGACGTTGCCATCAACTACCGCTCACGTCAGTCTGACGCAGATGAAGCCCTCAAGGAAATTGAGGCCAAAGGCGTCAAGGCACTGGCAATCCAGGCAGATCTTTCCGACATGTCAGCGGCCCGGAGCCTGATACAGCAGGTCAAGGAGCAGTGGGGGCGCATCGACATCCTGGTCAATAACGCCGGCATCACCCGCGACAAGTCGATGAAAAAACTCACTGATGAAGACTGGAACGAGGTCCTTGATACCAACCTCGGCAGTGTCTACGCGACATGCTCCGAAGTACTGAAAACCATGTTGGACCAGAAATTCGGTCGCATCATCAACATCACCTCGTTCGTTGGGCAGGCCGGTAACTTCGGGCAGGCCAACTACGCGGCCAGCAAGGGCGGTATCATCGCATTTTCCAAGACCATGGCCCTGGAAACGGCCAAAAACGGCATCACGGTCAATTCCATTGCTCCCGGCTTCACCGAGACCGAAATGCTCGCCCAGGTACCGGAGAATATCCGCGAGCAGATCATTGCCCGCATACCCATGGCTCGTTTTGGTCAGCCCGAGGAAATCGCCCGCGCGGTGGTGTTCCTGGCAGCAGAGGGAGACTACATCACCGGCCAGCAGATCAACGTGAACGGCGGTGTTTACATGTAATACCGCCAGAGTCGGTTGTCATTGCAACCGCTGGCTCTTGTCGCTTAATTGGTGTCCGTGCTGCCTGCAATACGCGGGTAGCAACGGTCGCCCTCCACCCTGTCAGTGCTTTCAGCAAGATTGAAGATTCCTGATTGCCTGCCGTGTCGGTTCCATTACAACAACCAAGGAGAGAGCCCATGAGCAACCCCATCATTGCGGACAACAAACCCAAGAAAGTCACGCTGGAAGAAGGCAAGGAATACATGTTCTGCGTCTGTGGACGCTCCAGTGACCAGCCTTTCTGCGACGGCTCCCACGCAGGAACGGGTTTTACCCCCCAACGCTATGAGGCCGAAGAAAATGGGCAAGCCTTCCTGTGCCAGTGCAAACACACCAGCGATGCACCGTTCTGCGACGGCACCCACGCCAGATTTGAAAACGATCAGGTTGGCACAGAAGGGCCGGGCTAGAAACCGGAGCAAAGTCAGACAATGATCAGGCTTCACCAATTATTGGCGCTGTTTGCCTTCGCCACCCTTGCCCAGGCCGGCCAGAGCGCGACTCGCTGCGGCAGTTCGCTGGTCAATGAGGGAGCCTGGCCCATTGAGGTAGAGGAAAGCTGCGGACCACCGGACTATGTCGCGGAATACCCAACGACGACGATTCCCGGACTTGGCGTGGTTCAGACCGTAGAACACTGGTATTACAACCCGGGCCCGCAGCGGTTTATCCGGCGTATGGTCTTTCGCAATGGCACGCTCGCCCGAGTTGATGACCTGGGCTACGGCTTCCACGTTTCCGACTCACCAAGCTGCGATCTCAATACCCTCAGGCACGCCAGAACTGAATACGAACTGATTGCCCGCTGCGGCGAACCCGAATCCAGAAGGGTGGAATGGCAGTTCCCATCCAGCCAACGGCATGCGAAAAGCTGGCAAACCCGGCAAGCTGTGCTGGTTCAGGAGTGGTTATACGACTTTTCAGACAATCAGTTCCGGCAGGTTGTCAGACTGCGCAACGGACAGGTTGTGGATATTGCATCCCGTCCCGGCAGATAGCATCCTCACGGGGGCTGTGGGCGGCGGTCTGCCCCGGTAACCATAAGCCTCAGACTACGTAGGGTTCGCCCTGCTCAAAGCGACTGCGAACCCAGCTTATCCGGGTTTCGGCCGTTGCCAGTTGATAATGTGGAGAGTCCTTGAACGAACGCCAGCTGCCGCCCCACACCAGCGGACCGGTGGCGTATTCGGCGACCGCATCGTAATCGCTCTGATTCGTCGAATAGGCCCCGTCTTCCGCAAAAATACCGATGTCCCAGGCAATGCCAAAATTATGATTGCTCTGGCCACCCCGTGCCCGCGTGATCACCGGGCCAGGGTTACCATAGCGACCCTGGCGAAAGAGTGAATTCTGCTCCTGGTAAGTACGGGTTCCGGAGATAATTTTCACATTCACACCCCGGCTCAACGCCCGGGTCATGAACTCGCGAGCTTCACTCTGAGCCCGGATGGAGAGGGACGAAATCTTCTGTTCCGTGCGCCGGTCAAAGGTGCCAAGTCTGTCCTTCAGTTTTTCATACTCGGCATCAAAAGCGCCAGCGGCTGCCTCGGAAAGAGGGCCCCACAGCCCGTCCAGCGCGCCGCGATAAAAGCCTTCCGACTTCAGCAGTCGTTGAAAGAAAAGCACATCCTCGCCAAATAATCTGTCGCTCATCCTGAACCTCCGAATCCCGGACCTTCCAGACCGAACCTCATCGTAACCGGCAAACTTACGATATCCCAATCAAATGGCGTCATAAAATACATTGATGACGTTCATGACTCACTTCTTTAATAGTGAACCTGTCTTACCAATGTTAGGACACATTTCTGGATTCTGCCTGATGTCAGTCTTCGATCATCAGCGCCAGAGCCGGTCCGGACCCCATGAACCCTAGCTTTTCGAGGTCCTGGGCTCGGGCTTCTCTTCGTCAAGCCAGGTACCGCAGTATTTACAGTATCTCGCGTCCCTTTCGTGTCGATGTCTACCGCATCCCGGGCAGGCTTCATCGGAGTAGCGCTCGGCACGCAGAGCACGAATGACCTCGGCGGAAAAAACGCCAACGGGAAGCGCAATAATCGAGTAACCCACCAACATGATCATTATGGAGATAAACTGTCCCCAGGCTGTAACCGGTGTTATATCGCCATAGCCGACCGTTGTCAGTGTCACCACCCCCCAGTAAATGGATCTGGGAATGCTGGAAAAGCCCGCTTCTTCCGGCTCAATCAGATAGAGAAGGGAAGAAAAGATGGTCACAATTATCAGCATTGTGAAGAGAAACAGCAGGATCTGGTCCCGGCTGCGAATCAGTGCGTCCAGCAGCAGGCGGCCCTCCCCCACAACCGTCATCATTTCCAGTACCCGGAACAGACGCAGAGTACGCAGCAGGCGCAATACGACCAGAGTCTGCGCGCCCGGGAACAGCAGTGCCAGCCAGGTTGGCATAACGGCCAGGACGTCGATAACACCATAGAAGCTTTTCAGATAGAGCTTCGGTTTTTCCAGACAATAAATACGCAGGCCGAGTTCAAGGGTGAACAGCAGCGTCACGCCCCACTCCAACCGGTAAAACAGCTCACCGAAGCGGGCATGATATTCCGGAACACTGTCCAGAAGAATTATCCCGACACTGACAAATATCAGCAAAGCCAGAAAAATATCGAAGCTCTTGCCGAGGCGGGTGTCAGATTCGAAAATGATCTGAAACAGCCGCATTTTGAGGCCCAGGCCGCCCGGTTTCACATTAGCCATCCAGACCTCCTCTCTGCCTGCCACTGGCAATCCGGCCGTTCGGTGACCGGACCCGGACCCGGGTCCTGATGACCAGCGCGGACCATTTCATGGCAACAGCAGTGGCGCCGGAGCAGAGCATCGTTGACCTCAGCAACCTGATAACATCCTTTGGTGACGCTGTTGCCGGGTTTAAAGATACCGCCCACCGGCGCCGATCGCCACCACAATCAGCCCAAGAATCAGGTTGGTACCCACCAGCCTGCGAATCTGCCCCACCTGGCGCCCGCCTTCCTGTGGATCCTGGTTGGCAACGGCCTGCTGCAACCGCCGGAAGGGGGCAAAATAGACGTAAAGATAGAGCAGGATCATCACAATCCCCAGCGTCTGCATGGCGTGGATATGCCAGCCGGCACCCGCCATGCCACCGAACACACTGAAGACCATCCAGTAACCGGTCACCAGAAGCAGGATCACCGCCGCCCATACCCACCGAAAGAACCGGGCCAGAGTATGACACCAGAGCTTGCCCCGCTGTGACGCGTCAATCACCTCGACGACCGCAGGACGCATGGCCATATAGGCGAAGAACATGCCGCCAACCCAGATTACAGCAGAGAGAACATGTAGTGCGATAGCCAGACTCATAAAGCAGATCCCGCATAAGAAGTGGTGTGTTGAACAAAAATTTCACCGGTATCATAACCAAATACCAGGCCATTCGCAGACCGTTTTCGCAATTGCTGAAACCGGTTCACTGGCATACCATGCCAACACATTCCTGTCAGGATGCCAGCTTCATGGCCACCAGCCTGCCCTTTTCTCAGGCCTGTGAGAACAACAAGGCCCCGATCCTGGAACGACTCCGTGAGATCTTTGACGGGCCGGGCAAAGTACTGGAAGTGGGCACAGGAACCGCACAGCATGCCGTGCATTTCGCGGATGGAATGCCCCACCTGCAGTGGCAACCGACCGACCGTCCGGATGCGGTGGCTATCTGCCGCCCCCGGCTGGACCAGGCGGCGCTGCCCAATATTCTGCCGGTCATTGAGCTGGATGTCGGCATGTCTCCCTGGCCGGTTGAATCCTTCACCTGGGCCTTCTCAGCGAACACCGCCCATATCATGGCGTGGTGGGAGGTTGAACAGATGTTTGGCAATATTGGCGCACGTCTGGCAACCGGAGGGGCATTTTGTCTGTATGGCCCATTCAACAACCAGGATGAGTTTTCCAGTGAAAGTAACAGACAGTTTGACCAGCATCTGAGAGCCCGGGCACCACACATGGGCATCCGGGATCTGGAAGATCTGTCGCGACTGGGCCGGGAAGTGGGACTGGTGCTGTCGGCGATTTTCAATATGCCTGCGAACAACCGGCTGCTGGTTTTCAGACCGGTATAACCCGGGAGTCGCCGGCTGCCGGCTGGTCAGGGCATCAAGCAGATTAATCAAATGGAGAGTGTCCACCGGCTTGACCAGGTATCGGGTTGCTCCTGTCTCTAACGCCTTCAGGTGTGCCTCCATATCGTCCCGGCGGAAGAGAAATATGATCGGCGATATAGCCCCCGGCCCTGCCAGCATCGGTGACTGCAATGCACCAGGTCAGCCCGGGCATAAGGCCAGGTTGACATGTCCTGAAGTTAGCTGAATCATACGATTCTATGTGCAGCGCTAAACACGACCCCGAAAACCGCAGCAACGGCGCATCAGAAGAGCTGGTCAGGCCACTGGACGCAGCCATTCATCGCCTTGCTGAACGTAATGCCATTGCGGGCGTCTCGCCGGTCTTTGAAGTCATCGATACCGCAAAGCCCCTGATGTTCAGTCCGGAAGGCCTGGAAGCGCTCTACGCGCGCGTGCCTGATATTGAAGCCGCCGGTTTTTTTGGCGGCAGCGACTGGGACTACCCGCAGACACTGGTCCCTTCCCTGGCCGCACGCACAGTCCGCCATGGCGAACCGGCCGCCACCATGGTCGAAAGCCTGAGCCAGATCCGCCTTCTGGCAGTGGCGAAAGGCGACTTCATCCACCCGTCGATCTCGGCGGAACACGCCAGCCACTTTCTCGCTCAGGCCCTGGCGCTGAACCTTGATCTGGTGGTCAGTAATCTTCAGGAGAGCGACCGCCTGCGGCCGGAACGGCTCGGTCATGCCGTTCAGAATCTGTATCACTACCTTATTCAGCATCTTGGCTATGAAAACCTGCTGCAACATCTGGTGGCTGAAGTCTGGCGGATTCTGACCCAGCGCCCGGTTCAGGTAGATGGCGTCAAACAGATGGTAACCCAGATAGCGGTCTGCCTGGAAAAACCGGACGCGCCGGGTGGCGAAGTCAACGACGACGCCGTGCAGCTGATTAACGCCGTGTTCAGCCCGACCGACGGTTGCCGTGAAGATCCCGGGTTTGAAATCTACGCCGAGCGACTGGCGGAAATGGACGATGCCACCCTGCTGCAGGAGGCCATCGCCTTTGCCCAGGCGATGCACAATACCGGTCTGGTGTCGGCCTACATGCCGGTGTTCATACGCTACCTGCGTAGTCGCTGGAACGAGCTGATTCCCACAGCCCTGGGATTAAGCTATACCGGTGCCGATGCTTTTCACTGCTACCCCGCGTTGATCCATCGCCTGATTGACGAGGCCCTGTTTCCGGAGACCAGCCAGTGTGCCTACGGCCTCGCGATGATGCTCGAGCGGGGCATCCTGTATTCGCCTCCGCTGGCGCCTTCGCTGTGGCGTCAGATACGCCTGCCACTGTGCGAGGCCGCCGCCGGGAAGATTGAGGCCGTCTTCGGCAGCAGCCGCTCCCCCGAGTGCTTTCTGCTCGCCGACGTACTCAATGTGCTTGGCCGCCCGCTGGGCATCGGACAGGGCAACTATCCCACCTGCCAGTCCACCCGCGCCCTGTCCATGTGGGCCTACAACATGCCGGCAGAACTGTTGCGGATCCTTGCCTGGGCGGCGCGGGACGATGAGATCGTAATGCGCTTTGAAGGTAACAGCATATCGTCGCGGGAACTGGGCACCGGCCTGGCTACCGAGCCACCCGTGGAAGTGGATGCGGTATCCCTGCTGACCGTGCCGCTCCTGGATCGCATCTATTTTGAAATGGGTCGACGCAGTGTCGGGCGTGGGGAAGATCCACACAAATGGGTCAATGCCGAATTCCATGGCGATCATGTCGGCCACGGGTTTCGTATTGCCGTGGACGTATTCACCGGTCGCCTCAAAGACTTCGACGGATTTATCCGCGATTTTTATGCTTCCTACCATCCACTCTACAACGGCAACATCCCGGTCATCAATCCACAACCGGCCGGCATTGCGGTAACCGACAGCGCCACGCGCTTTCTTGGCTGGCACGCTATCACCATCCAGCGGCTTGCGCTGGATGCCGACAAAACCATGCGCGTCTACTTTTTCAACCCCAATAACGACAGCGGGCAGGACTGGGGCCAGGGCATCGTTACCTCCACCCACGGCCACAACGAGCGCTATGGTGAGGCCTCGTTACCGGTGGCCGAGTTCGTCTCCCGCCTGTACGTCTTTCACTATGACCCGCTCGAGCTCAGTGAGCCGGGCGATGTCCCGGCCGATGAGGTCAGGCGGGTTGTGGATCTGGCGAAAGGCAGCTGGGCTTCTGAGCGTTAGGCCCAGTGTCCCGTCTGGTTAATTCGTTGACCTACTGCGAATTAACCAGACGGGACACTAGAGGTCACGCGCCTCCCGCGCGTCGGCAATGCCACCCCGGTTTTTTACATTGGTGTAGCCTGCACTTTCCAGGGCGGACTTGGCTTGACCTGCCCGGTTTCCGCTGCGGCAATAGAGGTGAATCTCCCTGTTTTTATCCGGAAACTGCTCGCTGACCTGCGCCACAATATTGCGGTGTGGAATGAGCGGATCGCCATCAATATGATCCTGCCGATGCTCGGCTTCCGTGCGGACATCAATCCACACCCGCTCCGCCTGAGCCGCCAGCGGCAAAAGCACCAGTGACAGAAATATCAGGACGGCCTTCATTGAAAAAGAGGCTCTCATAACCAGTTCACTCCTTGCATTGGGACTCGAACACCGGTCGTTACGACCAGACTTGCCGGAAGATCTAATTGCTTGCGGCTTCCGCGCATTTTATACACAGAGTGGTGTAAGGCAATATCTGCAACCGCCGCGGATCTATGTTCTCGCCGCAATTTTCGCACTCCTCACCCTGCCCGTTAGCCAGTCGTGCCAGGGCACGTTCGATCTGCCACAGTTCTGAGCGGACTTCCTCTTCCAGTGAATCCACTACTTCATCATTCTGGGTCTGCACCGCCTGCTCCTCGGAATCCTTCTCCAGGGCGCCGTCATGGCGATGCTGATGGGCCTCATACTTTTCCAGCCGCGCCTTCAGGTCAGCGCGAAGGGTTTCAAGCTCGGACTTGCGATTACTCATAAAGATCTCCCGTGCCGGGACTTTTACCCGGCCAAATAACGCCTACAATAAAGCATAATCCTGACAGGAAATTGATGCTTGTCAAAACTGACTCCGGCAATAATCTGTGCCAGTTTCTGCAACCGGCCTGGACCCTCCGGGCCCCGCCATTAAGGATTTCAAGATGAGCGAAAACTGTCTTTTTCGGCAGAACTGTTCTGCCAGTGCGAGCGGGCGCTGACCGATGCCTGAACAAACCTCACTTCAGACCCTGTTCGACACCCTCCCGCAGACCGGACGAGTGGAATGGATCGGCATCCGCCCCGCCCGTGATGAACCCATGAAGGTGCTCGACAGCGTAGCGGTCACACCGGGCAAAGGCCTGGAAGGTGATCGATTCAGGGGCCGTGAGAACAGCAAGCGGCAGGTCACCCTGATCCAGCAGGAACACCTGCACGCCATTGCCTCCTGCGCGCAGCGGGGCGCCATTGCCCCGGACATTTTCCGGCGCAACATAGTGGTCTCTGGCATCAACCTGCTGGCCCTGAAAGACAAGCGGTTCCGGATCGGCAGTGTGGTACTGGAATACACCGGCCTTTGCCACCCCTGCAGCAAAATGGAAACTGCGATTGGTCCCGGCGGTTACAATGCCATGCGCGGTCATGGGGGTATTACTACACGGGTGGTTGAAGGGGGTGACATTGCTGTTGGGGACGAGGTCAGGGCCCGGGTATAAAACCGGGCCCGATGAAAACTGATACAGTCTGCATTAAATACCGTACTCATAGAGCAGGCGCGGCCAGCCGGGAGCAATCAATCTACGACAGCGGAGATATATGACTACTTCCACAGAACTGCTGCAACCCCCTCTCTTCCAGGCTATTGCTGATCTGACCTTTGACTCTGTAATGGTGACGGAAGCCACTGACGACCACAAAAACTCCGTCGTAATCTATGTCAATCAGGCGTTCACCGAGATGACCGGATATGAAGCGGAAGAAGTTCGGGGCAAGACTCCCGGGCTGCTACAGGGCCCGGACACTGATAAAGCGGTGACGGATCGCTTGTCTGAAGACCTCCGGAACAACCGCACGTTTCATGGCAGCACGGTCAACTATCGCAAGGATGGCACACCTTTCACGATCGAATGGAAAGTCTCGGCGATAACGGACGGCACCAGCGCCACGCATTACGTCGCCGTGCAGCGAGCCCTGGACTGACATCCAGGGCCAGAGCAGGCCCGCTTCCCGACTGACCCCGGGCACCCGGCGAGAGCGGGAATTGCCCGGGAAGTCAGTCATCAAGAGCGCGGGCGCAGTTCAACTGACGATTGCCTGTGAGCAACTGCGCTCAGGCCTGGCCGAATCGCTGTTGCAGAAAGGCCTTGATATCGTCGGACTCGTACAGCCAGCGCTCACTGCCATCCTCCTGGCGAATTCTCAGGCAGGGCACCTTGATACGGCCGCCACCGGCCTCCAGCGCCGAACGATGCTGGGGGTCATGCTGAGCATCGCGGGTTTCAATGTTCAGGCCGAGCCGGGCGATTTCCTTGCGCACCTTGATACAGAACGGGCAGGCGCTGAACTGGTACAGAGCGAGATCTTTGCTGGCGGCATCGGCGCGGGCCTGTTCTTCAGCGCTGCGGGTCATGGCCTGCGAGGTGCTGAGCTTTTCGCTGAGCAGCATAAAGGGTGTAAGCACCAGGCGCAGGGTGCGGAAAAAATAACGAATAATCATTCTCATGGGTAAGACTCAAACTCCGGATTGAAGGCGGCCTGCCAGGTCTCGGCTTTCAGGCTCGACCTGAATGCTTGATAGCGGTGATGAAGGTACCACTTTAGCCGGTTGATCCGATACCTCACCTCGTTTCTCTGATACCCGCGGTGACCACGGGCGAACCCGTACAAACGGTATGGGCGCAGCATAAAACAGTTCCATCTAGTGTCCCGTACCGAGATGCGTGATCAGTTCATCACAGTTGCAGTCGATGATGCTGACGTTATGAAAGCCCATATGCGTCAGCGCTGCAGCCGCCAGCGCTGCACGACCGCCGGTCGCACAATGCAAGAGAATGTTCCGGTCCGGATCTGTTGTATGTTCGGTGATTTTCATCTCGAGCACACCACGTGGAATATTGATGGTGCCGGCTGGACGCTTTTCAGCCACTTCACCGGGCTCCCGCACATCAAGCACAAGGGCATCGCTGTTTTCGGAAAGCAACTCCCGGGCCGCCTGCGGAGTCAGGCAATGCAACGAGGACTTGGTTTCCGCAACAATCTCTTGCAAGGTTTTCAGACTCATAATGAGTTACTCCTTTTCGGGGGTTTTGCTGGCAACCGGATTTGCCTGCAACAACCAGCGCATAGTCGGCTATCGCACCAGAATCCTTGAGGCAAAGTTTTATAACCTGCTGATTATTTCTCAAATACAGAGTGACAGCCCGGTCGACAAAGTTGGCGTATCAGCCAACATCAGGCCACCATTATATCTGAAACAGAACTGTCCCGTTTTGCTCAAGGATCTCACCCCATGGAACCTGCTGACATCTTACTCGCGCTGCTCTTTGGCTGTATTGGTTTTGGGTACTTCATGTACGCAAGACGAACCAGGAATCTGGTGGCACGTTACTGCGGCATTGTGATGATAGTGTATCCGTATCTGGCGAGCAGTGCCTGGGAAATGGTGGCGGTAGGAGTCGGGCTGATGCTGGTGCCGCGGTTTATCGAGATCTAGGAAGCCTCTGAACAGCAGTCTCAAGCCCGGGAGCGGCCATGAAAAAACTCAAGAACGAAAAAGAACTGGCAATCTGGGCCTCAAAGCAGCCCACAGCCGGACAATGACCAGACTCTGTCGGGCGCCATCATCAGAACACCCCCGTCCCCGCCAGTTCGCGGATAATCTGAATTGTCTCAATATCAGTGGCCACGTAGGCCTGATGGAGAAACTGGTCATACGCCATTGTATCGCCCGCGTTCTCGATGCTGGCGGAGTGATAGCGAAAACGGACAAAAATTGATTCCGGTTCCGGCTCTTCAATGTCCATGACGAGTGTTGCAGCCGCAACCGTTTCCGTTGGCTGCGTCCGGTACTCGACTCTCGTCTCCGGAAAAAACCTGACTTCGTCGATAACCTGCAACCCGGGCAGTTGCAGGCATCGTTTCAGGTAGGCCGGTTGCTGCTCGAGAATTTCATAGTCGTCAACGCCTACCAGGAACTTGTCCGGGCGCCGGGCTCTGAGCACCAGCCCTTCCCAGATCTGAAAGCGCGTCAGGGCTGGTAGCTCTGGCCTGGTCAGGTCGTTTACCTGAACAATGTGCTCAAACGCCATCTGGTCTCCTGTCTGTTACCCTGGCATGATCTGCGAATGTCAGCTCAGGCAAGCTCACGCAGAACCCGTTCATGCGCTTCAAGGCTTGCCTTATCAAACAGCACAAACCGGACCAATCGCACTGAAGAAAGTCCGGCTAACGAACCATGCACCGTTTCCACGGCAATCCTGGCCGCCGGCTCCTTGGGAAAGCCGAAAGCACCGGTCGATAGTGCGGGAAAAGCGATCGAAGCAGCCTGATGTTTCTCAGCCAGGTCCAGCGCATTGCGGTAACAGGCCGACAGCAATTCGTCAGCAGGCTTGTCCCGGCCATATACCGGCCCCAGGCAATGAATGACCGCCTGGTTGGGCAGATTGTGCGCCCCGGTGATTACCGCCTCACCCGGCCGGATCGGAGCAAGTGGCTTGCACTCCTCCTCCAGGCCCGGCCCTGCTGCCCGATGAATCGCACCCGCGACACCGCCACCAGTCAGCAGCTCGGCGTTAGCCGCATTGACAATGGCATGAATATCAGGCTGATCAGTAATATCACCCTGCACACATTCGATAGTGACATTCCCTATGGTTCGCTTCGTCATAACAGTTCGCTGCCGATAAAATTCAGGATCTCTTGCCTACAAATATCATTAATCAAAACCTGTTAAAAGCCGCTGCCCTCAGCACGCTAAAGTCTGCTGGTTCTTTTATCCTGTCCCGATTTTTCCTGGTCTGTTAAAGTTTCCTGAAGAGAGCCGTTTCCTCTGGCGGCAGTCCTGCTTCAAACGCACGACCAACCGCGTGGTATGCTCGGTGTGATCAGCTGGATTGAGCAATGTAATCCCTCTGCACAACCTTGTGGTGAATGAATGTTCAAGATTCCAGAGCTGTCAGGGACGAATCTGATCAGGACCTCCTTTCTTGCCCATAACCAATCCGTTTTCCTGGTGGGCTGGAAGACGCGTCGTATCCTCGCGGTCAGTGATGCCGTACATCGTGTCTTCGGCTGGCGACCGGAAGAGCTCCGTGGCCACACCACCGAGATGCTGCATGTTGATGACGACAGCTTTCATCGGTTCGGCGCAATATCCGAGCACATGCTGGAGTCGAAAAAGGACAGTTTTCACTGTTTTTTCATAATGCGGCGCCGCGATGGTTCCACGTTCGACACGGAGAACATGCTGGGCATTATTCGAGACGAGACCGATGAGCCGATAGCCGCGGTCAGTATTGTCTCTGATATCTCCCAGGAGAACTCCAGATTACGACCGGCCGCGCACCAACAGGACGCCACCCTGCTCGGCGACCGTTTCCCTGGCGGCATATTCCAACGCGTACAGCGCCCGGGTGGTGACGCTGTCTACAACTTCCTTCGCGGAGATCTGGCCGCACAACTCGGTGTCGACCCCGAACGGGCCAGGGTCAATCCGCGCGCTGTGCTGGATTGCATACTCCCGGAAGACCAGGAACGACTCTATCATGCCATGGATAAAACCCGGCAGAGTCTCTCGATACTGGAAATGGAACTGAGCGCCTACACTACCTGCGGCGAGCTGCGCTGGTTACGCAGTATTTCGCAACCACGCCGACTGGATGACGGCTCCACGATCTGGGATGGCCTGATTCTGGATATAACCGACCAACGTTCGGCCGAGAACCAGGTCCATCACCTGGTGATGCATGACCGGGTTACCGGATTGCCCAATGTCGTCACTTTCGAAGAGCGTCTTCAGGACGCGATCAGATATGCAACGGAGAAAGGCCGCTTATTGGTGGTTGGTACACTGGACGTGATTCGTTTTTACCGGGTCAACGAAAGCCTGGGCTTCAAAAAGGGGGATGAGACATTACGAAAGATTGGCGCCCGCCTGCAGTCGGTCCTTTACGGTAACGACATGGTGGCGCGTTATGAAGGCGATCAATTCCTGTTTCTGGCTCAGGACCTGGACACGCCGGAAAGCGTCCACCATTTGGGGCACGAGATCATCGCGCTGTTTGATGAGCCACTGGAACTCGACGGAGGCTCTGTCTTGTCGGTATCGGTAAAGCTCGGGCTGTCGGTTTTCCCGGATGATGCCAAAACACCTGACGGGCTTCGCCGCGAGGCAGACCTGGCTTTGCAGCGGGTGCGCAAGGATGCCGACGGGAGTTTTGAGCTCTATTCCGCGGAAATGAGCCGGCTTGTACTCGAAGCCATGGCACTGGAGAAAGACCTCAAGGACGCGATTCAGGATGGCACCATCGTGCCTTACTACCAGCCACAATTTGACGCGAACAGCGGTAGCCTTTGTGGCATGGAAGTGTTGGCCCGGTGGCCGCTTTCCCGGGGCGGCATGGTATCCCCCGGTCGTTTTATTCCCCTGGCCGAGGAAACCGGACTCATTCACCCATTGATGGAGCAACTGGTGGATGCAGTGCTTGGTCAGATATGGCAATGGCATCAGCAGGGTCTTGCAGTACCGCGGGTGGCGATTAATGTGTCCGCTCACCAGATACGTCGACAAGGATTCTTCGACTCGTTATTTGAGCGGCTTGCGCACTATAACCTGGGCATTGAGGCGTTGACGGTGGAGATCACGGAGTCCGCCTTCCTGCTCGATTTCGCACCCGTCCGTTCCATTCTGGAGGCCCTGGCCCAGAAAGGAATGCGCTTGTCCATTGATGATTTCGGTACTGGCTATTCCTCACTGAGCTACCTCAGCAAGCTGCCCTTCCGCGAACTGAAAATCGACCAGGCTTTCGTCGCGGAAGTCGATGTCAGCCCGCGCAAGCGCGCGATGGTGAAAGGCATCATCGAGCTGGCCCGCGCGCTGGAACTTGAGGTGGTAGCGGAAGGTGTGGAAACCGAAAGCCAGTTGTCAGAACTCAGGGCACTCGGCTGCGATTCGATTCAGGGGTTTTACCTGGGGCGGCCCATGGACGTGGTGGCATTGACTGGCCTGTTGCCGACACGGAAGGGTTAGGACATGTTCCCAGGGCTACGGGTCACATCATTTCCTTCCGGGTAGCGACGCCTGTCCGCAATTCAGCGCTTCAATTTCGCGATCAGGTCATTGGCTTCGAATTTTACCGAATTCCAGGCAGAGCGCACAGTTTCACTGGCAGATTCCCACGAAACCTCGCTGTACCCCAGCGTGAGCGTCTTTTAGCCCGGGATACAATCAGTTCAGGGAACATCACCCGATCAAAAACTTCATGGGTCCTCCCATACCCCTAATTTGCTACGATTACAGGGCGCAAGCACATGAATACTGAATTCAATGCACCCTTTAAACTGTTAATCACTGGATTTTAACCGACTGGGAGACGAATCAGGCACTACCATGTTGCTGATGCCCTGATTCTCGAAATTCTGCTGAGGAAAAATAATGCCCCACATAGAAACCCGGATCGATGGCCATGTGATGGAAATAGGGATCAATCGGCCCGAGAAGCTAAATGCCCTGTCCCCGGAAATGTTTATCGACCTTGCCCTGGCTCTCGGGCGACTTCACTCAGATTCTGACCTGAGGGTTGGCCTGATCCACGCCGCAGGGAAGCATTTCACCTCAGGTATTGAATTGGATCGGTGGGCGAGGATTCTGCACTCCGGCGAC
>Ga0102928_1000407_pt1 | contig 27582 bp, 26 predicted proteins | sample SalPonR1_B_D1_MG_FD_78504 | JGI IMG/M metagenome (GOLD analysis project Ga0102928, IMG submission 78504) | Salt pond soil microbial communities from South San Francisco under conditions of wetland restoration - Salt Pond MetaG R1_B_D1_MG | ecosystem: Environmental > Aquatic > Marine > Intertidal...
CTGGTTGGTGCGGAAGGTCCGGCCGACGGCGAGGGTGGTGCTGTCGAGCCAGAACATGTCGCCGCCCTCGACGGTGCCGGGAGCCTCGATCGTGCCGAGCACCGGGATTCCCTGTTGCTCGTAGAAGTTCCGGTGCAGTTCGGCCTCGGCGACTCGCAGATCCTTGCCCGGGCGCAGCACCACGGCACCACCGGACACCACGAACGACGGGTCGTAGGTGAACACCGAGTCGGCCAGGTCATCGGCGTGATCAGGCAGCCACACGATCTCGGCGCCCGAGGCCGCGACGGCGTCGGCGAATGCGGCGTACTGCTCGGCGAGCCGATCAGGATCGAGGGGCTTGGTGTAGTGCCACCTGTCGTGATCGGCGGTGAGGAGCGCACCGGGCCGGCGCATCGCCACCTGCTGCAGCGATGCCACCATCGAATTCACGCCGTCGGTCTGCTCGCCCGTCATGGCCGAGCAAGCTACCGGAGCCCCATCCCTCGTTTGCGTGACGAAAAAGTTGGCCCGCCCCAACAGAAGCGTCACGCAAACGGAAGGAGGTGGGCAGGTTGATCGTTTGCGTGACGAAAAGGTTGGCCCGCCCCAACAGAAGCGTCACGCAAACGGAAGGAGGTGGGCCCAGACGCGACGGAACGCTGCGGCGGAGCGCAGCGTTCCGGTCTCGATCGATCGATTGGCGGGCCCGAGGGCCGGCGGGGTCAGGCCGAGGCGTTGACCTTCTTCATCAGGCGGCTCTTCTTGCGGGCGGCGGCGTTCTTGTGGATGACACCCTTGGCGGCGGCCGAGTCGATGCGCTTCATGGCGAGGCGGACGGCCTCGTCGTTGTCGTCGGTGCCGATGGTCTCGGTGGCCACCTTGGTCCGGGTGCGCAGCTCGGCCTTGACCGCCTTGTTGCGCTCGTGACGCTTGTTGTTGGTGAGGATGCGCTTCTTCTGGCTCTTGATGTTGGCCATGGCGGGAAAACCTGCGTGCTTTCTTCGTCGATCGTCGAGTTCGAGTGCCGTCGGCGCAAGACCGACCGGACAGCCATGCGACTCTATCGGCGCCGTGTCTGGCCCGGCAACGTGCCGGTCCACCGGGCGACGGGCCCGGATAGCGTGGGCACGGTCATGGATCTCGACCGCATCCGCAACTTCTCGATCATCGCGCACATCGATCACGGCAAGTCCACGCTGTCGGACCGGATTCTCGAGATCACCGGCGCCGTCGACGCACGGGAGATGCGCTCGCAGTACCTCGACTCGATGGATCTCGAACGCGAACGGGGCATCACCATCAAGGCCCAGAACGTGCGGGTCGAGTGGAAGGGACACACCTTCCACCTCATCGACACGCCCGGTCACGTCGACTTCGGCTACGAGGTGAGCCGCAGCCTCGCCGCGTGCGAGGGCGTGGTGCTGGTGGTCGACGCGGCCCAGGGCATCGAGGCGCAGACCCTCGCCAACTGCTACCTGGCGCTCGAGCACGACCTCGAGATCGTCGCCGCGCTCAACAAGATCGACCTGCCGGCGGCCGATCCCGACCGGTACGCCGGCGAGATCGAGACGATCCTGGGGATCCCGGCCGACGAGATCATCCGCATGTCGGCCAAGACCGGCGAGGGCGTGCCCGATCTGCTCGATGCCGTCATCGAGCGGATCCCGGCCCCGACCGGTGATGCCGACGCACCGCTGCAGGGCCTCATCTTCGACTCGCAGTTCGACCAGTACCGCGGTGTGGTGTCGTCGATCCGGGTGATGAACGGCAAGCTCCGGTCGGGATCCAAGCTCACGTTCATGCAGGCAGGCGCCAACCACGAAGCCCTCGAGATCGGCGTCCGCAAGCCCGTCAGCACCCCGGTCGACGAACTCGGGCCCGGCGAGGTCGGCTATCTGATCGCCGGCATCAAGGACGTCGGCGATGCCCGCTCCGGTGAGACGGTCACCACCGCGTCGGGCGGGTCCGCCGACGTGCTGCCCGGTTACCGCGATCCGAAACCCATGGTGTTCTCGGGCCTGTTCCCGATCGACGGCGACGACTTCGAGAACCTCCGCGAATCGCTCGAGAAGTTGAAGCTCAACGATGCGTCGATCACCTACACGCCCGAATCATCGGGGGCACTCGGCTTCGGGTTCCGGTGCGGGTTCCTCGGCCTGCTGCACATGGAGATCGTGAAAGAGCGTCTCGAGCGCGAGTTCGGTCTCGCCCTCATCGCCACGTCACCCAGCGTGGAGTACCGCCTCACTCGTACCGACGGTACGCACGAGGTGATCGACAACCCGGCGGAGATGCCCGAGGCGCAGAAGATCGACTCCATCGAAGAACCCTTCTTCAAGATCTCGATCGTCACGCCCACCGAGTTCACGGGCACGTTGATGGACCTCTGCCAGAGCCGTCGCGGTGAGATGAAGCGGATGGACTACCTGTCACCCGAGCGTGTCGAGCTGGTGTACGAACTGCCGCTCGCCGAGGTGGTGGTCGACTTCTTCGACCAGATGAAGTCGCGCACCAAGGGCTACGCCAGCCTCGACTACGAACTGGCCGGCTACCGCCCCTCCAACCTCGTGAAGGTCGACCTGCTGCTCAACGGCGTGCCTGCCGACGCATTCTCCACGATCGTCCACCGTGACTCGGCGTACCAGTACGGCGCGCGGATGTGCGAGAAGCTCAAGGAGTTGATCCCGCGTCAGATGTTCGACGTGCCCATCCAGGCGGCGATCGGCGGCAAGGTGATCGCTCGCGAAACGGTCAAGGCCAAGCGCAAGGACGTGCTGGCCAAGTGCTACGGCGGCGACATCACGCGCAAGCGCAAGCTGCTCGAGAAGCAGAAGGAGGGCAAGAAGAAGATGAAGTCGATCGGCCGGGTCGAGGTGCCCGGCGACGTCTTCATCAACGCCCTCAAGCTCGACGACTGATCCGCCGGGCAGCGAGTTCGGTCGTTGCGGATCAACTTCCGGACAAGGCCCCGGGCGGCAGGTCGGGGCAGTTCTCGGTGGCCCATTCCTCCAGGGACGGCCCCAGCTCGCCCAGTCGGGCCACGATGCCCTCGAAGTCGGCGAGTGTCTGCTCGTCGGCGGTCTCGAGGTCGATGTCCTGCGCCTGGGCGAACAGCGTGGCCAGCTCGTTCATGTCGTCGGCGATCTCCGACGGTGCGGCTGCTGCGATGGCCTCGATGTTGGCGAGCACCTCGGCGTCGGTGGCGTCGTCGGGTACCTCGACTGCGACCTGCGAGCAGAAATCCTCGGTGTCGCCACTCGCCGAGTCGTCGTCGCCTCCACACGCAGCAAGGGCGAGCGAGCCCAGCAGGGCTCCGGCGACGAGGGTGCGTACGTTGGGCATCTCAGACCTCCGATTGGTCGGATCGTGGAACGGTCGTGAACCGCTCCCGGCGATGGTGGCACACACCGTTGCGTCCGATCGGCGATTTACGACGCGGTCCGGTAACGATGGGTCGCGATGTCGTCCACGTTCCGGTCGCTGAAGTACCGCAATGCACGGCTGTTCTTCGCCGGGCTCGCGATCTCCAACGTCGGCACGTGGCTGCAGCTCACCGCGATGGCGCTGCTGGTCTACCGGCTCACGGGTGAGGCCACGGCGGTCGGCATCACCGTGGCACTGCAGTTCCTGCCGATGCTGCTCCTCGGTGCGTGGGCGGGTTCGTTCGCCGACATGCGCGACCGGCGCCGGCTGGCGATCGTCACGCAGGGCGGGCTCGCGGCACAGGCGTTGCTCCTCGGGACGCTCGACCTCACGGGGTTGGTGAACCTGCCGGTCGTGTACCTGCTGTCGCTGGTGCTGGGCGTGGTGAACGCCTTCGACAATCCCGCCCGCCGAGGGCTGGTGACGGAGCTGGTCGACACGCCCGACATCCCCAACGCCACGTCGCTGAACACCGCGGTGATGACCGGCTCGCGCATCTTCGGCCCGGCACTGGCGGCGGCGATGGTCAGCACGGTCGGAACTGCCTGGTGCTTCCTGCTCAACGGCGCGACGTTCTTCGCGATCATCTTCTCGCTCACCGCACTGCGGCCCGAGGAGATGTACCCGATGCCGCGCCGGGCCCGGGGTGGCCGTCCGATCCGGGAGGCACTGAGCTTCATCAGCGGACGCCCCGACATGTTGCTGATCCACGTGGTGCTGCTGGTGGTGAGCATGTTCGCGTTCAACCAGAACGTGGTGTTGCCCAAGCTCGCCGACGAACGCTGGGGTGGTGAAGCGGTGTACGGCGTGGTGCTGGCCGTGATGTCGTTCGGCTCGCTCACCGGTTCGTTGCTGACGGCCCGGATGCACCAGGTGACGCTGCGCTGGTTCATGGGGGCGATCATGCTGTTGGCGCTCGCCGGCTTCGGACTGGCCTGGGCTCCCAATCTGTGGCTGGCGTTCGCGTGGGCGGTGCCGTTCGGCCTCGGCGGGGCGGGGTTCATCACGGCGGCCAACGCGCTCACGCAGCAGGCGTGTCCGCCCGACATGCGCAGCCGGCTGCTCGCCCTGCAGGCGGTTGCCTTCCTCGGGTCGACGCCGATCGGCGGGCCCATCACGGGCTGGATCGCCGACTCGATCAGCACCGAGTGGGCGCTGGCGTACGGCAGCGTCATCAGCCTGCTGTGTGTGGCCGGTGGCCTCGTCTACTGGTCGTCGGCGGACCGCCAGCTCCGCACCACCTGACGACGTCGTCGTCGCAGCCTGCATCCGCCGCGTCGACGCCACCTCACGGGTTTCGTGCCGCCGTCGACGCGCCATGCTGGATCGATGGGTCGTCGTGGGAGAGTCGTCGTGACAGCGGCCGTCACGGGGGCGCTCCTGCTGCCGGTGGCGATCGACCGCGACGGCCTCCCGCTGTCGACCTACCCCATGTATTCGCAGACGCGCGGCGAGCAGGTGTCGTTGGTGACGGCCCGCGCCGTCACGGCCGGCGGCGACGTGTCGACGCTGTCGCTGGGGGTGATCGGTGAGAGCGACGATCCGCTGGTGGTCGCCGGCGAGCTGCGCGCGGCCATCGGTGACGGCCGTGCCGAGCAGCGGTGCCGGGAGATCGCCGAGCGAGCCGCCGGGTGGAGCGGGTCGGCCGACGACATCGTCGCCGTCGAGGTCGTCACCGAACGCCACGACGTGGTGGGGCGGGCAACGGGCGACGCCAGCCTCGTCGAGCGCACGGTGCACGCGCGCTGCGAGGTGCCCGCGTGACGACGGCACCCGCGCTCGATCCCAGCACGGACGACGCCGAGCGGCCGGGCCGGCAGCTGTGGCTCGTCGACGTCGGTGCGCCACCCGAGCGCCTGGCGATGTTCCGGATCCTCGCCGGCGTGTTCACCGTCGCCTATCTGCTCATCCGTTTCCCGGTGTTCGTCCAGTTGGGCGACCGCGAACGCGGCTTCGAGGGGGTGGGTGTGGCGTCACTGCTCGACGGCCCGGTGTCGTCCTGGGTGGTCGTGGCCGTCCTGCTGGGAACCGTGGCGGCCGGCGTGGCGGCCACGGTCGGCGCGTTCCATCGCGTGACCGGCGTGGCCTTCGCCGTCGGAATGCTGGCGCTCTCGAGCTACCGCAGCTCGTGGGGGCAACTGCTGCACTTCGAGCACCTGTTCGTGCTGCATCTCCTGGTGCTCGCGTTCGCTCCGGCCGCCGATGCGTGGTCGCTCGATGCTCGTCGGCGAGCACCAGTGGAACGCTCACCCGAGTCGTACGGGTTCCCGTTGGCGCTGGCGGCCTGGATCGTGGTGCTCACCTACGTGATCGCAGGTGTCGCGAAGCTCCGTTACGGCGGTCTCGACTGGGTACTCGGCGACACCCTGCGCAACCACGTCGCCTACTCCGCGGCGCGGCTCGACGTGCTCGGCGGCACTCCGTCACCCGTTGCCGGCCCGGTCGTGGGGATCGGCGGGGTCTGGCCCGTCGCCGCTGCAGCGACCGTGCTGATCGAGCTCGCTGCGCCGGTGGCACTGCTCGGGGGGAAGTGGCGTACGGGGTGGGTGGCCGCCGCGTGGGCGATGCACGCCGGAATCCTGGTGTTCATGCTGGTGGGCTTCCCCTATCCGCTGTTCCTGGTGGCGTTCGCGCCGTTCTACCGCATCGAGCGGCTGTGGACCGACCGGCCGTCGTGGTTGCGCAGCGACGATCGACGCCTCAGCGCGCGCTGACCGCCGTCGCTGCAGCGCCGGCCAGTTCGCGGGACCATTCCTCGGCGCGCTCGGCCTCGCCGTCGACGAGCCGATTGTCGCGGTCGACGAGGAAGCTCTCGGGTTCGGCCACGAGTTCGAAGTGGTGCTTGGCGAGTCGCTTGGCGATCGGCTTCGAGGCGCGGCCGGTGACGATCGGTGATGCATCGAATCGCGTGTCGAAGGCGGCGGCGGATCGGTGACGCCCGTCGCCGAGGTGATGGAACCAGTCGCGTAGACCTTCGCCCTCGGCGGCGGGGTCGAGCTCGAGGCCGTCGTCCTTCTCCGCGGCGTCGGCCGCACCTCGTCGGGAGGTGGAGCTCGAGAGGCCGTGGACGTGGGTGGGGCCGCCGACGACGATCAGGTCGGCGTCGATGAGCACGTTGGCGGTCGCCGAGTCGACCGACAGCACATCGGTGTCGAACCGGTCCCGGAGGCCGGCGGCGATGTGGTCGGCGATGGCGTGGGTGTTGCCGTACATGGACTCGTAGACGACGACGGCACGCATGATGATCCTGCCTTTCCTGGAGTTCGTTCCTTCTTCGAGCATGCGCCCGTGGACGGCATTTGACCCGTGACGAAGGTCCCGATCGGGGTCGGCTGGCCGTGACGGCTCAGGGGCGGACGAAGTGGACATCGGTGAACGCTGCCCGGAACTCGCTGACAGCGGGCGCGGCACTGGCGGGATCGCTGATCGCGCAGGCGATCAGGGCTGCCAGCTCGGGCATGTGCGAGGCGGTCATCCCCCAACGAACCATCTCGTTGGTGCCGACGCGAAGGCCCGGCATCGGGCCGTCCGGATCGTCCACGGGGAGCCCGATGCCCGAGGCCAGCAGGTTGGCGCGTCGCAGTTGTTGCGCCAGTGCGTGACCGCCGCCGAAGCGGCGTGCGTCGATCGCGAACGCGTGCGAGTCGCTCGCCGATCCGTCGGGATGCCAGACCGGCACTCCGGCGCCGACGAGCGAGGCGGCGAGGGTGTCTGCCGCCGTGCGCATCGCCGAGGCATGGGCCGGTCCGGAGGTCTGCCAGTCGAGCAGCGTGATGGCGAGGGCGGCGGACTTCGCGACGTCGAAGTTGGCGGTCATGCCCGGGAACGCGATGGCGTCGACGCGCTCGGCGATCGTGGGGTCGGTGGTGAGCAGGAGACCGGCCGGCGGGCCTCCGAGGCTCTTGTAGGTGCTCATGGTCATCACGTGGGCGCCTGCGGCCAGCGGGTCGGGCCATTCGCCGCCGGCGATCAGCCCCGACAGGTGGGCGGCGTCGAACAGCACCGTGGCGCCGACGGCGTCGGCGATCGCCCGGATCTCGGCGACCGGGTGGTGGCGGAGGTTCAGGCTGGCGCCGACGGTGATCATCGAGGGCCGGACGCGTTCGGCCAGCTCGGCCAGTGCGACCGGGTCGATCGTGTACCGGTCGGGATCGATCGGTGCCTCGTGGATCGTGAGCTTGTAGAGGCCGGCGGCGCCGGGGGAGTGGTGCGTCACATGTCCGCCGATCGACGCCGGCGGCACGATGATCGAGTCGCCGGGGCGGCAGCACGCCATGAAGGCGTAGAGGTTGGCCATCGCGCCGGAGGGCACGCGGATCTCGGCGAAAGGTGCATCGAAGACCTCGGCGGCCAGCTCGGCGGCGATCACCTCGATCTCCTCCACCGCCTCGAGGCCCATCTCGTACTTGTCGCCCGGGTGGCCGAGCGAGGGCCGTGACCCGAGCCCGGCCGACAGCAGCGCCTCGGCGCGCGGGTTCATCACGTTGGCCGCCGGGTTGAGGTTGACGCACTCGCGTTCGTGGATCCGCCGGTTGTCGTCGACCAGCCGGTGCAGCCGGTCGTCGAGTTCCTCGCTGCCTGTCTCGGCGGTGGCGGCGGCGACACGCCGGATCAGGTGCTCGCTGGCGTCGGGCACCCACGGACGGTGTTCGAGTCGACTCACCCGCTCATCATTCCAGCCTCCGAACCCGAAATTTGCCCCGATCGTCGCTCTGAGCGCAACGATCGAGGCAAATTTCGGGTTCGGGGGGCCGGGTTGGCGGGGCTGGCGATCTGCACGCGTCCGTTCGGTCCGCTCGATGTTCGGGTAGACCCGGATGAGATGACGACGACCTCCTCGGCCGCACGCGGGCCCGAGACCGGGCGATCGTTCACGGCGCTGTTGACCGACCGGGTGTTCGGCTGGTTCTTCCTCGCCAACTCGCTCAGCAACATCGGCAACTGGTTCCAGAACGTCGCCGCCGGCATCGTGGTGTACGACCTCACCGGGTCGAACACGGCGGTCGGCCTGGTCTCGATCCTGCAGTTCTCGGCCACGATGCTGCTCACCCCGTGGATGGGGAGCCTCACCGATCGTGTCGACCGGCAGAGGATGCTCCTCGTCGGTCAGTCGATCGCGTTCGTCGGTGCGTCGGCCCTGGCGGTGACGGTGTTCACCGTCGGCATCGACGGCCTGCCGGGGCCGTGGCCGATCTACGCCGCCACGGCCGTGATCGGGTTCGGAGCCGCCGTGATCCTGCCGTCACTGCAGGCGGTGGTGCCGGCGCTCGTGGATCGTGCCGACCTCGATCGTGCGATCACGCTCAACTCGATGACGTTCAACATCGCCCGTGGCGTGGGGCCGGTCGCTGCCGGTGGAGTCGTGGCGGCCTTCGGTGCCCAGTGGGCGTTCGGCATCAACGCGCTGACGTTCCTCCCCCTGCTGGTGGTGCTGTTCCTCGTCTCTCCGCGCGGGGAGATCTCACCCGATCCGGCCGCCGCCGGATCGGTGCTCGACGGGTTGTCGTGGATACGGAGTCGACCCGCCGTCACGGCGACGATCCTCGCCACGCTCGTGGTCGGCTGGACCTCCGACCCGTTCAGCACGCTGATGCCGGCACTCGCCGACGACCTCGGCGGAGGAGACGCCACCGTCGGACTGCTGGTCGGCGCATTCGGCCTCGGCGCGGCTGTGACGGCACCCGTGACCGATCCGCTGCGAGCGTGGACCGGACGGAGCCGCTTCGTGCCGGCCGGCCTCGCCGTCGTCACGGTCGGACTGACAGGCGTCGCGCTGAGCCCGACCACGCCGCTCGCACTGACCGCGGCGGCGGTCACCGGAGCCGGATTCCTCATCGGTGTGACGGGGACCAACAGCGAACTGCAGCGGGCGGTCCCCGAAGAGCTGCGTGGCCGTGTCATGGCGTGGTGGTCGGTCGCCTTCCTGGGCTGCCGCCCGCTTGCCGCACTCGTCGACGGGGCGGTCGCCGACTGGCTCGGCGTACGGGTCGCCATCGGGGTCGCGGCGAGCATCGCCGGCACGGCGGCAGTGGTGTGGGGCCGCCGAGGTCTGAGCACCGACGGCGTCGGCGTGGCCGCCTGACCGGCGCTCGACCGGTGCCGCTGCGGCGCCGCCGTCCGAGCACCGGCGTCGCGGTCCGCCGTCGGGGTTCGATGCGGTGTGCGGCACGTCTGCGTGGCGGGTCGCAATCGCGGGTACAAACGGGTGGATGGCGCCTCGCAACATCATGTGGTTCCGTCGCGACCTGCGCCTCGGCGACCACCCGGCTCTGCTGGAAGCCGCGGCCGACGGCGCCGAGGTGCTCGCCGTGTTCGTGGCCGATCCGGCCTTCGATGACGCCGGCCGGCCACGGGCCGCCCACCTGCACGACTGTCTCACCGCCCTCGACGACAGCCTTCGCGCCCGCGGCGCCCGCCTCGTGATCCGCCACGGAGACCCCACGCAGGTGATCCCGGCACTGGCCGAGGAAGCCGATGCCGCCGCCGTGTTCGTCAGCCGTGACTACGGACCGTACGGGCGCGAACGCGACGGCGCCGTCGCCGATGCCCTCCGGGCCGGGGGTCGCCACCTCCGCGGGGTCGGTTCGCCCTATGCGGTCCCCCCCGGCGAGGTCCGCAAGGGCGACGGCGACCCGTACGCCGTGTTCACGCCATTTTCCAGGGTGTGGCGACGTGTGGGCTGGCCGGCGCCGTTCGACGAACCCGGCGGCGACGTTCGCTGGCTCGATCCCGAGGCTGCCGGTGTGGACAGCGATCCACTCGGCGACCGACCGGATCCGGGGTGCGAGCTGCCTCCGGCCGGTGAGGCCGCCGCACGTGAGCGCTGGGCGGCCTTCCGCTCCGCAGGTGTCGACGCCTACGACGACTGCCGCGACCTGCCGGCCCGAGACGGGACCAGCCGTCTGTCACACGCACTCAAGTGGGGCACGATCCATCCTCGAACGCTGCTCGCCGATCTCGATGCGTCGGGCTCGGGCCCCGACGGCGACACCGTGTTCTCCAGCGAACTCGCCTGGCGGGACTTCTACGCCGACGTGCTGTTCCGGCAGCCCCGCACCGCCTGGGAGAACCTGAACCGGAAGATGGACGCCATGCCGGTCGACACCGACGCCGCCGCCCGGCGTCGTCTCGACCGCTGGGCGGCGGGCGAGACGGGGTTCGGCATCGTCGACGCCGGCATGCGTCAGCTGGCCGCCACCGGTTGGATGCACAACCGTGTCCGCATGGTCGTGGCCAGCTTCCTGGTGAAGGACCTCCATCTGCCGTGGCAGTGGGGTGCCCGGCACTTCATGGCCCATCTGGTCGACGGCGACCTCGCCTCCAACAACCACGGCTGGCAGTGGGCCGCCGGCACGGGCACCGATGCCGCCCCGTACTTCCGGGTGTTCAACCCCACGACCCAGCAGCAGCGCTACGACCCCGACGGCGACTACGTCGCACGGTGGGCGCCCGATCCGGTCGAGCCGATGCTCGATCACAAGGCCGAGCGCGAGGAGGCGCTGCGTCGGCTCGACAGCATCCGGAGCTGAACCGCTGCACGGCGCCACCGTCGCGGTGCCCGAACAGCCGAGCCCGCACGTGCTGAGCCGGCGGGTTGGCAGTCGATAGGCTGGAGTGCCAGATGTTGGACGAGCGCAAGACCGCCATTCTGAGTGCCGTGGTGCAGGAGTACATCGCCACGGCCCAGCCCGTCGGGTCCGGCCACATCGCCGAGGCGCCCGGCATCAACGTGTCGTCGGCCACGGTACGCAACGAGATGGCGCACCTCGAGCACGACGGCTACCTCATCCAGCCCCACACCTCGGCCGGCCGGATCCCCACCGACAAGGGATACCGCTACTTCGTCGACCACCTCACATCGCCCGGGCACCTCGACCGTGCGACCACCAAGCAGGTCGGTGAATTCTTCTCGAATGCCCACGGCCGCCTCGAGGAACTGCTGCACCAGACCTCGAACCTGCTGGCATCGCTCACGAACAACGCCGGCGTGGTCGTCGGCCCGCGCTCGGAGGCCGTCCCGGTCCGCCGCGTGCAGTTCGTCGGCCTGTCGGCGTCGCTGGCGACGGTGGTGCTGGTGTTCGCCAACGGCACCGTCGAGCACACCACCGTCGATCTCGACGAGGGCGACGACGACGTGAAGCTCGCCGCTGCGGGCGTCCATCTCTCCGCTGCACTCGACGGAAGGGTGCTCGGATCGGTCACGGAGCCCACGCCCACCGGGGATGCCGCCGTCGACCGGCTCTGCGCCGCGGCGATCGAGCAGTTCCGATCGATCACCAGCCCCGACCAGGTGTTCACCGGCGGCGCCGCGGCGGTCGCCAACGCCTTCGACGCCGTGGAGGTGGTGCGCTCGGTGCTGCAGACGCTCGAGCAGCAGTTCGTCGTGGTCACCCTCGTGAGCGACATCGTCCAGCGCGGGATGTCGGTGGCGATCGGCGTGGAGCACGGCGTCGAGCCGCTGTCGGCGTGCTCGGTGGTGGTCGCCCCGGTGGTGATCGACGGTGAACACCTGGGGTCGGTCGGCGTCCTCGGGCCCACCCGGATGAACTATCCGCAGGCGCTGGCCACGGTCGACGTGGTGAGCGAGCAACTCGGCCATCGGATCGAAGACGGATGACACGAGTGACCCGACCGCAGACGACGCGAGTGATCGAGGGCCGTTCCACGGCATCCTGAACCGGATCATGGCTGACTACTACGACCTGCTCGGTGTGTCGCGAACGGCGACGGCCGACGACATCAAGAAGGCATATCGGCGCAAGGCGCGCGAGTTCCACCCCGACGCCAATCCCGGCGACAGCGGCGCTGCCGACCAGTTCAAGCAGATCGCGAAGGCCTACCAGGTGCTGTCCGACGATCAGCAACGGGCCCGCTACGACCGCTACGGCGAGGCCGGCGTCGGCGGGGCCGGCGGCGGCGGGCCCACGGCCGAGGACCTCTTCGGTGGCGGGCTCGGCGACATCTTCGAGACCTTCTTCGGCGGCGGTGGCAGCCCGTTCGGTGGCGGCCGTTCCCGTGGCCCGACAGGCCCACCCCGTGGCCAGGACCTCGAGGTGATCGCCGACGTCTCCTTCGAACAGGCGATCTTCGGTGCCCAGGTCGACGTCACCCTGAAGCTGCCGGTGGCCTGCAGCGACTGTGGCGGGTCGGGTGCCGGCGAGGGCACCCAGCCGGTCACCTGCAGTGACTGCGGTGGCAGCGGCCAGGTGCAGCGGGTGCGTCAGAGCCTGCTCGGGCAGATGGTGACCGCCAGCCCGTGTGCGCGCTGCGGCGGCCTCGGTCAGGTGATCACCACCCCGTGCTCCACCTGCCGTGGGGAGGGCCGGGTCACCGTCGACAAGACCTATCAGGTGGACGTGCCGGCCGGGGTCGACTCGGGTTCGACGCTGCGGCTCACGGGCCGGGGCGCGGCCGGTCCGCGAGGTGGCCCGAGCGGCGACCTCTACGTGCATCTCCGGGTGGCGCCGCACGAGCGTTACGTCCGCGACGACCACGACCTGGTCACCGAGGTGGGCATCTCGGTGGCGCAGGCGGCGCTGGGCACGTCGATCGACCTGGAGACCCTCGACGGCACCGAGCCGCTGGTGGTGCCCCCGGGCACGCAGGCCGGCCGGGAGTTCGTACTCCGTCAGCGCGGTGTGCCGCACCTGCGCGGGCGGGCGCGTGGCGACCTGCGGGCGCGGATCCGTGTCGACGTGCCCACCAAGTTGAGCGAGCGCGAGGTGGAGTTGCTCACCGAACTGGCCGAAGGCCGGGGGGAGACCGTGGGCAACGGCAGAGAAGGCCTGTTCTCGCGCATCAAGTCGGCGTTCTCCTGACGGGCGCGGGCATGGACCGGTCCGCACTGCGACGAACGAGCGCCCACGTGTTCGTCGAGCCCGACGTACTCGATGCCGACGGTGTCGTGCTGCTCGACGACGAGGTGGAACACCACCTGCGGCGTGTTCTGCGCCTGCGGGCCGGCGAGCAGGTCGGGCTCACCGACGGTGCCGGCCGCTGGCGGCTCGCGGCGGTTGCCGATGCCGGCGGGACCGGCGGGTCGAGTGAGGGTCTCGTGCTCGAGCCGACGACTGCGGTCGCGGCCGAACCCGATCGTGAGTCGATCACGGTGGCGGCGGCGATGCCCAAGGGGGATCGTCTCGACTGGCTCGTGCAGAAGGTCACCGAGATCGGTGTCGACCGGGTCGTGCTGTTGCACGCCGACCGATCGGTCGTGCGCTGGACACCCGAACGCGCTGCCCGGCACCGGGCCCGTCTCCAACGGATCGCCGACGAGGCGTGCCGTCAGAGCCGCCGCGTCCACCGAGCCGTGGTCGACGGCCCGTTCGACGCCTCGTCGATCCTCTCGCAGTTCGCAGTCGCCGAACCCGGCGGACGTCGCCTCGCCGGCGGCGACCGATCGGTGGCGATCGGACCGGAGGGCGGCTGGTCGGAACCCGAACTGGCACTGGCGGCCGACCGGGTCGATCTCGGGCCGACGATCCTGCGGACGGAAACCGCTGCCGTGGCCGTAGCCACACTCTGCGTGGCATTCGAACGCTGAGCGTGTAACATCGGGCCCGTTGCCGAGGGGTGACACGCCGACTTCGGCGGGCGGGTGTCGTTGCGTTCGTGCGGCGGCACGGAACACACACAGACGAGGCGGGGTACGCACATGGCCACCATCGACGACGAGGCACCTTCGGTCTACAGCCAGCAGGTGGGCGAGCGGCTGCGGGTGATCCGCAAGCAGAAGCGGCTGTCGCTGCAGGAGGTGGAAGCGCAGTCCGACCAGGAGTTCAAGGCGTCGGTGCTCGGCGCCTACGAGCGTGGCGAGCGCGCCCTGTCGGTGCCGCGCCTCGACCGGTTGGCGCAGTTCTACTCCGTGCCCGTCGAGCAGTTGCTGCCGCGTGAGATGTCGGGGTCGGAGGCGGCCGTGGCGCTGGCATCGCCGGTCAACAAGAAGCTGGCGATCGACGTGGCCAAGCTCGTCCAGCTCAAGGGTGCGCCGTTCGAGATGCTGGCGCGCTATCTCAAGCTGATCCAGGTGCAACGCCAGGACTTCAACGGCCGCGTGATCACGGTGCGGGGCGACGACACGCGCTCGATCGCGGCGATGCTCGACGTGCCCGTCGACCAGGTCGGCGACCGTCTCGCCGCCCTCGACCTCCTCTTCGTCCCCACCCCCTCCTGACCTTCGCCGTCCCGCCCTCGGACGAACCCGTGCCGACGACGTGCAGGGATGGGGAGGGAGCGGATTGACTGGAGGGATGAGTGCCGGGATGGCTGCGTTCGGGGTGTACGTCCACATCCCGTTCTGCGCGTCGAAGTGCGACTACTGCGCATTCGCCACATGGACCGATCGGCACCACCTCACCGAGGCCTACGTCGATGCTCTGCGCTCCGAGATCCGACGGGCCGTCGCCGACGGGATGCCCACCGCCGACACTCTGTTCGTCGGGGGCGGGACGCCGACCCTGCTGCCCGCCGAGGCACTGGCCTCGGTGCTCGAGGAGATCCCTGTCGCACCTGCTGCAGAGGTGACCGTGGAGTGCAACCCCGACGACGTCACCGTCGACATGCTGCGCACCTACCGGACCGCCGGTGTGAACCGGGTCAGCCTGGGCGTGCAGTCGATGTCGGCCCACGTGCTGGCGTCGCTCGGTCGCACCCACGACCGGGCCAACGTCGTGCGGTCCGTGGACGCCATCCGTGAGGCGGGGCTGGCGTCGTTCAACCTCGACCTCATCTACGGCGCAGCCGGCGAGCGCCTCGACGACTGGCGTGCCACCGTCGAACAGGCGCTGGCGCTCGACCCGCCCCACGTCTCGGCCTATGGGCTCACGGTGGAAGCCGGGACGCCCCTGGCCACGCAGCCCGATCGCCATCCCGACGACGACGACCAGGCCGACAAGTACGAGCTCGCCGACGATCTGCTCACTGCAGCCGGGCTCCACAACTACGAGGTGTCGAACTGGGCGCGTCCGGGCCACGAGTCGCGCCACAACCGGATCTACTGGGACCAGGCCGACTACCGGGGGTTCGGCTGCGCGGCGCACTCCCACGAGCACGGTCGACGCTGGTGGAACGTGCGCACCCCCGACAGGTACATCGACCTCGTCGGGCGGGGCGAACCGGTGGAGGCGGCGTCGGAGACCCTCGACGGCGACACCCGCCGCTTCGAAGGCCTGCAACTGGCGTTGCGGACGCGTGACGGCGTGCCGCGGGCGGCGTTCGACGACGACACGTTGGCGTTGCTCGACGGCATGCTGGTCGCCCACCACACCGATGTCGACCGGGTGGTGCTCACCCGTGCGGGTCGCCTGATGGCCAACGAGATCTCGTTGCGCTTGCGTTGACCGAGCATCGAACTCCGAGAGTTGCCCGGCGTCACCCCGTGTTCTCGAACAGGTCGGGGAAGACCTTGGCCACCTTGGCGGTGAGATAGTCGCCGTAGGTTCCCGTCCAGGCGCGCACGTCGGCTCCGTCCCAACGCTCGGTGCCGGTGCCGAAGACCGCCCCGGGGCTGTCGGTGGGCACCGGCAGCGTCGGCACGGTTGCGTCCCATGACGGGTCGAAGAAGTACGGAAACGACAGTCGCGACGTCCCCGAGGTGTTGCGAACGCGGTGCGGTGTCGAGCGGTATCTCCCGCCGGTGAGGCGTTCGAGCATGTCACCGAGGTTGCAGATGATCACCTCCGGGTCCGCCGGCACGTCCATCCACGTCCCGTCGGAGCGGCGTACCTCCAGGCCGCCGTGGCGGTCCTGGGCGAGCAGCGTGAGCAGTCCGTAGTCGGTGTGCTCCCCGACACCCCATCGGCTCTCGTCGCCGGCAGGCTCGGGCGGGTAGTGGAAGATCCGGAACAGGATCGTCGGATCGGCGGTGAGATCATCCTCGAACCACCGCGCCGGCAGCCCGAGCCCGAGTGCGATTCCCCGCAGCACCGCATCGGCGACGGGGCGCACGGCATCCAGCCAGTCGGTCACAGCCGTTCGCAGTCCGGCCGGTTCGGCCGGGAACAGGTTCGCTCCGTGCAGCGGCGTGCCCGAACGCACCCGCGGATGGTCGGTGCCGTGGTCGACGCCGACGTACAGGCCCTCCTTGCGGTCGGGAATGCCGGACGTGAGCTCGTCGCCGACCGGGAACCAGCCCCGCCAGGCGGAACCGCCACGCACCATCGCGATCTCGGCCTTCTCCTCGTCCGGCAGCGCGAAGAAGGAGCGCGCAGCGGTGTCGAGACGCTCGAGCAGTGCCGGATCGGTGCCGTGCCCGACGATGCCGAAGAAGCCCACGTCGCGGCAGGCCCGGTCGATCTCGAACGCCGCGGTCGCGCAGCGCTCGGACGGCTCTGTCCGGCGCAGTGCACCGATGTCCACGATCGGGACGTCACCACTCACGGCCGGTCACGGTATCGGCTCCCCGGCCGAGACGAGGCGCGTCGTCCCTGCATATCGCCACCGTCAGGGCCCGGGGTGCTATTCTGCCCGCTGGCGGAAGGAGTGCCGACCATGACCGATCACGCTGAATCCGAGCGGCCGGCGAAGAAGCGAGCGACCATGGCCGACGAGCCGACGCTCGCGGTGCAGCCCAAGCTCCGTGTGGGCTCGGTGGACGACCCCGCCGAGCGCAACGCCGACCAGGTGGCGGCAGAGGTGGTCCGTCGGCTGCGATCGGACGACGGGCCGAGCTCGGTCGGCTCCGCGCAGCCGAGCGACCGCATCCGCCGCGCAACCGCCGAATCGGCGTCGGGTGCCGGATTCGAGGCGGGTCCCGACGTGGAGTCGCGGATCCGCCGTGCCATGCCCACGGGCACCCCGCTCGAATCAGGTGTGCGGTCGGCATTCGAAGGCGCCATGGGGACCGACCTCGGTGACGTCCGCATCCATCGCAGCGCCGCTGCCGACCAGCTCAACTCCGACCTCTCCGCCAAGGCGTTCACGACCGGCAACCATGTCTTCTTCTCGCAGGGCAGCTACGACCCCGGCTCGTCGAGCGGCCAGGAGTTGATCGCCCACGAGCTCGCCCACACCGTTCAGCAGGGTGGGCGCGTCCAGCGTCGCGTCATCCGCCGCCTGGCCCTCGATGGGACGAACTTCGCCAACACCAACGCCGTCACCGTCGAGCAGCGTGGATCGAGCGGCAAGGTCGCCGAGTACTCCGACGGCGGGAGTTCGTTGATCGTGAAGGTCGACCAGGGCAACGCGGCCGAGGTGTTGGCGGCCAACAACCTGCACGCTGCGGTCGCCGGCGAGGGAGCGAGTGGCGGATTCCAGGTGATGGCACCGAAGACCCGGATCGCCACGCCGCAGGAGCGCGCGATCCTCAAGGCGAAGGCTCAGCAGTTTGTGGCGCCCGGAACCGAGCGGAACTTCATCACCGGTCTCGACACGAATCAGCCCGTGGTGATCATGGAGAAGGGCAGCGGCAAGAACTTCGCACAGGCGGTCGCCGAGGACACCTACACCAAGACGGTCACGAAGAAGCGTCGGTTCGGCCGGTCCAAGCAGGAGACACACCTCAGCGAGGACTCGCTCGTGATGAGGATGATCCTCGAGCCCGGCCCGCTCACGACGCTCGGCGCCTCCGTCGTGCCCGACGTGGTGATGGGTATGAAGGACCGTCTGATGTCGTTCAACCCGGACAACTTCATGTTCGATGCGGCCACGGCGACGTTCGGCTTCATCGACAACACACAGAACTTCACGTCGGGGTTCCTCACCGCCCAGGGCGGCAACGACACCGCCGAGAAGGCGTTCCGGGACTTCGCCGCCGATCAGATCTTCGGGATGGTCGGCTCCGACCCCCACGGCCTGGCGGACTACATCTGGGACCTCGTGTTCGCCCCCAACGGAGTCTTCCTGGACGTCGCCGACCAGCAGATCGGTGGATTGCTCGTGCAACAGGCCCAGGATCATCGCAGCGAGATGGTGGGGTACCTGGAGGCCGGGATCGTGCGCGGTCGCGGCATCGTCTCCAGCCTGCTGATGGATCCCCTTCCACTGCTGTCCGGTCTGCCGCGTCCGAAGATGCACGAGGCGGCGACCAACCTCCTGGCGCGCCACTTCTTCATCAACGGTCTCAGTGCCGACGCTGCGTGGGCGGCCGCACAGGTGCAGATCGGTCGGTTGTGGCGCAAGGCAGGCCTTCCGCCGGCGAAGGACCCGCCGAAGCCGCCGGGCCGCAACACACTGCCGCAGCGTCCGGCGCCGCCCGACAGGCCGCCGCCGACGCGCAACACGCTCCCGCAGCGGCCACCGCCCCCGAGCAGTTCGCCGCCGAAGCGCCCGCCGCCGATGCGGCCCACCTGAGCATCGTCGCTTCGGGCAGGATGTGTGGGGCGCCGCCTCCGACTTGGTAACGTACGGCTCCGCTACGGGCGCGTAGCTCAGTTGGTTAGAGCGCTACCATGACACGGTAGAGGTCCCGGGTTCGAGTCCCGTCGTGCCCACTCGTTGTGGAACTCACAACGTTTTTCCAGGTCGGGGGGCGATTTCTGGCCGCTCTGCTCGAACCGACCTCATCGCGCTCTTTCACACCCCCGCGATGTTGGGTCCGGGCTGCGGCATGATCGGGCGCTTCAGTGCACGACTCCGCATGGTATGTGGGTGTCGTTGGGGCTGGGACGCCGTGGCGGTTGGGCCATTGGTCGGCGCGAACTGGATGACGATCGGTCAGTGTGTGCCCACTGGCGGGGTCCCAATGGGAGGGGACCTCACTGGCGGAGCAGCGACCCCCTCTACCGTTGAACTGCCGCGTGCTCTCGGCCTCGCTCGACGAGATTGACGGCTGGTCCGTTGGGCTTGAAGGAGGTCTGAACGTTCCACTATGGGTGCCACCAGGATCCGTCGCGCCCGGTGATGACCCCAGGCTGGAGGTAGACTCAGGATGAAACCGATTGTGTGCTTGAGCGCTTCACCAACCCCTGCAACGATGAGAGGCATGCGGCTCCGCAGGGTTCGTACCGAGCGCCATCGGCGAGACCCGAGCGGTGCCGCGGTCACGCACAGTCGAAGGATTCGACGATGACATCCGCGAGCATGCCCGAGCTCGATCCATCCCGTGTTGCGCTCATCGAGAGCTTCGGTGGGCAGATCGAAGCCCTCGACCCGATCGGCGCTGCGGTGTCCGGGATCGACCTGTCTGCAGATGCCCCGCCGCCGGCGAACGTCGTCGAGGCGCTTGAACTCGAAATGGCTCACCGAGGGTTCATCGTCTTCAGAAGTGACGAGCAGCTTTCACCCGACGCTTTCCTCCGCGCCAGTTGCTGGTGGGGAGGCAAAGAGCTGCACAGCACGCACGGGGTCCATCCGGCGACACCCGGCCAGAACCGTGACATCTTCCGATTGTCGAACGATCCGAAGCACGGCATCCAAGGTGTCGGGCCGCAGTGGCACAACGACGGCAGCTTCAACTCGACGACGTTCTCACACTCCGGGTACCACATCGTCCGGCCGGCCGAGCACGGCGGCGGGACCTCGTTCGCCCATCAGGGCGCCGCTCACGATGCACTCCCCGAGGATCGTCAGGAATATTGGAGCCGGTTGTCATCGGTCAACTCCAACAGTGGCGTCGTCCACCCAGCCGTCCATGTCCATCCATTGTCCGGTCGGAGATGCGTGTGGTTGCACCTCGGGATGACGGGGGCCGTCCTCGAGAAGCTGCCGGACCGCGACGAGTTCTACCTCCTCGACGCCGACGAACTGCGATCGCTCTGTCACGAGTACAACGATCTGATGAACGCCGGGCTCAGCGACGGATTCGCGATCACCTATGAGTATCGCGATCACGATTGCGTGTTCATCGACAACCTCGCCGTCGCACACCGAGCGGCACCAGAGGCGCACCGGACGGCCGACGAGCAGGGTCTCCGCATCATGGACCGCAGCACGGTCCGTGGAGTCGATCTCCTGACCCCCCGTCACGAACTCCCGTTGCAGCTCGACATTCATGGACCCAATCCCGCCGGTGGGGGCGTTTGGCAGGGAGGCGGCATCGGCTTTCGCTGGGAAACTGGCATCCGAATGCAGAACTAGTGGCGCGTCAAGCAACGTTTGCGTGGTTGACGAGTTCGGTGAGTTGACGGTCTCGGGCGTGGGTGTTGCGCCAGCGGATGTAGCGGCGGATCATTCGGGATTGTTCAGCGTGGCTGGGGTGATCGGTACCGTCGAGAGCGAAGTAGCGCAGCGCCTGGAACTGGGCTTCGATCCGGTTCAGCCATGACCCGTAGAACGGGGTGTAGGCGAGTTCGACGTTGTTCGCCTCTGCCCACTCGCTGACGCGTTGGTCCTTCTTGGTCGACAGGTGTGGCCAGAAGTTGTCGAGCACGATCGCGATCCGAACATGGGGCGGGTGCAGGGTGCGCAGGTAGCGGCAGAACTCGAGGAACTGGGTGCGGCCCTTCTTGATGTGTCCGTAGAGCCGGGCGGTCGACAAGTCGTAGCCCGCGACGAACGCCGCGCTGGCGGTCGATCTTGCCGTCGGCGAGGTTGTAGAGGTGCAGGATCCGGTTCTTCTTGGCTTCGTAGTCGGGGTCGTTGGATCGTTTGAAGGTGTTCACGACGTGAAACGACACGCCCTCCTCGCGGAGCAGAAGACGGAGTCCTTCGTGGCTGATGTCGTTGACCACCCCCTTTGCGACGAGGTGCTCACCGAGCTTGGAGAGTGACCATGTCGAGAACGGCAAGTCGTAGTCGGTCGGTCGACCGAGCGCGATCTGTTTGATCTCGCGGCGCTGCTCGGCGTCGAACTTGGGTGGTCGACCACCGGCGTAGCGCGGGTAGAGCGAGTCGAAGCCATCCGCGTTGAAGTTGTGGATCACCTCACGAGCCCGGTCCTCGGAGGTGAACCCGAGAGCTGCGATCTGCGGGACGTCCATCTGTTGCGCGGACCACAACACGATCTGGGCTCGCCGCCACGTCACGATCGAACCCGACGAGCGGCGCACCATCTTCAACAGGCGCTGGCCCTCGTCGTTGCTGATCTCACGAACCTGAACACGATCTGCCATCGCCACAGGAAAACAGAATCGCACCCTCAGGTGGTGGACGCGAACCCACCAACGTTGCCGGCCACGCCACTAGTTTGCGGTGATGGACGGCATCCACGACATGGGGGGCATGGCCGGCTTCGGGCCGGTCGACGTGTCGGCGGAGGTGTCCGGGCGGGAAGGATGGGAGGCTCGTCTGCAGGCGACCGCCCTGCTGTCGGGCGGCATGAGCCGCCCCGGCATCGAGGCGATCCCGCCTGCGGAGTACGTGGCCTCGGGATACGCCGAGAAGTGGCTCGTGTGCTCCGAACAGCGCCTCCTGGGTGACGGCGTCGTCGATCAGGAGCGGCTCGACCACTGGTGCGCCGAGCTGTCGGCCGACCCGACCCTGATGCCACCGCGCGACGATGCGCCCGAGGCGGTGCAGGGCCTCGTGACGGCACTCACCACGACGCCCATGATGTCGGAGGCGACCGAGTCCCGGTTCGTCGTCGGCGATCGGGTACGTGTGTGCCGCATGCGGCCCGACGGGCATCACCGCTGTCCGCGCTATGTCCGTGGCGCGGTCGGGGTGGTCGAACACGTCCCCGGGGCCGAACATCAACCACCGACCGAGCCCGGCGGAGACGTCGGGCGGTTCGAGGCCGTGTACACGGTCCGGTTCGACTCTCGCGAACTGTGGGGCGACCAGCGCAGCGAGGGCGAGCCCGCCTTCGACCTGCTGGTCGACCTGTGGGAGAGCTACCTGGAGGACCCATGAGCGACCACGATCACCACGAACATCTGCACGGGCACGACGGTGACCACGACGCCCACGATCACGGCGACGAGCACGGTCACCGCCACTACGACACGCCCGGCTCGCGTCGGGCGCGCTCGGCGCTGGAGGTGCGGGCCATGGCACTGGAAGCGGCACTCGTCGAGAAGGGCGTGGTGAAGACCGACGCCATCGATGCCTTCACCGACGCCCTCGAGCACCGGTTCGGCCCCCATCACGGGGCACGAGTCGTCGCTCGCGCCTGGAGCGATCCCGAGTTCAAGCAGCGGCTGCTCGACGACGGCAATGCCGCGTGTGCCGAGCTCGGTGTCGCCGGCGTCGAGGGGAACATCCGGGTGGTCGAGAACACCGCCGACGTGCACAACCTCGTCGTGTGCACGCTCTGCTCCTGCTATCCGTGGCCGCTGTTGGGGCTTCCGCCGATCTGGTACAAGAGCTTCCCGTACCGGGCCAGGGCGGTCGCCGAACCCCGATCCGTCCTGCACGAGTTCGGTGTGGATCTCGCCGACGACGTGCGCGTCCGGGTGTGGGATTCGAGTTCGGAGATGCGGTACTTCGTGTTGCCGTCACGACCCGACGGCACCGACGGCCTCTCCGAGGACGAGTTGGCCGCCCTCGTCGACCGCAACTCGATGATCGGCACCGGCCTCGTCGCAGCACCCTGACCGCCGGCACGGTCGGGCCCGAGCCGACGGTGTTCAGGAGTGGGCGAACCTGCGTGCGCTGCGGTCGACCGGGTCGGGAGGGAGATCGAGGAACCGGGCGCGGAGCAGGTCCCACAGGGCCAGCCGCGACCAGTCCGGCTCGTCGAGAACCTGATCCCGCTCGTCGAGGAACGGGTGGGGAAGCAGCACGGTCATCATCTGGTCGCCGTCGCCGTTGAACATCCGGAACATCCAGGTCGACGGAGCGCCGTCGCTCCATCGCCGCTGGAGTTCGGCGTGAGCACAGCGGCGGCGGCGGGCCAGCTCCGGCTCGACCGGCCTGCCGGGTGCGCCGTGGTGGTCGCCGATGCACAGGTGGAGATGCGAGTGCCCGAGGTCGATGGTGAGATATCCGTCGAGCATCACCATCCGCGGAGGTTCGGTCGCCGTCAGTTCGTAGACGGCACCCTGGATCAGGGTGCCGAAACGGATCGAGCGCCAGTGCTCGGCGAACACGATGGTGAGCAGCTCGTGCAGGGTCTCCTCGTCGGCGGGCACGGGGAACACCTCGAGGTCGTCGACGCGCTCCTCGGTGGTGCGGTAGGCCGCTGCGGTCATGCGGTGGCCATCGATCTCCTGGCGGGATGCGAGGTGATGATCGGCGACGAGATCGTCCAGAGCGGCGAGCCACGACTCGTAGTAGTCGCCGCGGGGATCGGCGCTGATCGCCGCGATGAGACGGTCGCGGAAGTCGTCCCAGGAGAGCCCGAGTGACGCCACCGTCTCGATGGCCATGGCGACGGCGCGCCCCTGCCACGGCTGGTCGAAGATCGGCTCTCCGTCGTCGTGTCGTGGCAGCGCCGTCGCGCCGTCCATCGCCTCCGCCTGTGTCCGCAGGTCGGCCAGCATGAGATCGTCGGTCGACTGCATGGAGTGACTCTACGTCGCTGCAGCCGAGCCACTCGACGGCGACCGGTGCGCTCGCTCGGTTGATCGTGCTGGTGGTGCAGTCCCGTCAGAACCAGGAAACGCCGTGCGAGATGATCATGTTGTCCGTATCGACGTTGCCGGTCGTCGCGTCGAGTCAAGAGTCCGTCACGGTCGGTGCGGCTGCCGTCGTCTGCAGTCACCCGCCCGGCTCACCAGGCGCTGCGATGTTCCGATTCCTCCGATCGACGCAGCGCTGCCCGAGCACCGGCGACCGTGGCAACGAAGGCGAGCACCACCACGGTGATCCACCACGCGGTGAAGCCGGGGACACCGCTGTCGATCTCGACGTAGACGAGGCCGAGCAGCACCCCCCATGCAACTGTCCAGAACACCGCTGCAACACGGATCAGTCGCCGGCTCCAGGGTCGCGTGTCGGTGACCAGCAGCATCACCACGGCCGGCAGCGGCCCGCCGATCCACCCGAGGATCCACGCTGCGGCAGCGATCTGGCGGTTCCGGTCCTCGGCCGGTGACACCGGATGCTGCGCCGAATCCATGGAAGCGGGCTCGTTCACTCGACCGGCGCCTCGGACTCGAGTTCCTCCTGCTCCGCGGCGGCCGTGCTCGGCGACTTGTGGGAGGACGTCTCGTCGGACTTCTTGAACTCGCCTGCACCGACCCGGTTGCCCGGGCCCACGTTCTGCTGGGCGATCACCACCTCGCTGCCGTCCTCGGTCGTGAGCGGCACCGAACTCACCCGGGGATCGATCTGCGTCTCGTCCTCGGCGTCGTTGTCGCCGTCGCTCTCCGTGTCGTCGGTCTGGTCCCCCGGATCGTTGCTCATCGTGCCTCCGTACTCCTCACCCGTCGTGCGCATCGAGCGTTCCCCGGTGCGCCGCCGCCCACACGTCGGTACCGGCCCGCAGCGGAGAGGTGGGCCGGTCACTGCAGCGGGAAGTACGGCTGGACCCACGCCGGTGCATCGCTCGTCTCGACGTCGGTGACCCACTTCACCCACCAGAACCCGCGCCGACCCGGCGCCACGAGGCGCAGCGGGAAGCCGTGGCGATTCGCCAGCGGTCGGCCCTCGTAGCCGGTGGCCAACAGCAGGTGCTCCACGTCGCCGACCGGGAAGCGGCGGGAGTAGCCGGTCGTCGATCGGACCACGACACTGCGGGCGCCGTCGGGCACGGTGAGGAGTCGGGCGAGTCGCACTCCCGTCCAGTCCTGCTCGGCGAACCAACCGGTGGTGCAGTCGATCGTCGCCGTCAGCCGGTCGTCGTGGCCGGCAACGGTGGCGTAGTCCAGCCGGCGTTCGCCGGTGCCGTCGGCGATGCGCAGCCGCCATCGTGACTCGTCGATGTCGGGTCGCGGGTCGGACAGCCAGATGATCGACGGCATCGACGCCGGATCGTGGCTGCCCTGCTCGAACGAACCGGTGAACCGGCGGTCGGCGCCCGGCAGGCCGGCGAGACGGATGACGCCCTCCAGGCCGGCAAAGGCGGCCCCGGCGGCACCTGCCAGCATGCCGAGTCGCAGGACGTTGCGCCGGGTCACGTCGGTGCGCTGCGGCCGGACTCGACGCACCACGACGTGCCAGACGGTGAACGGCAGGGCGAGCAGCGCGGCGCCGACGTGGAGCTGCATGTCGTCGAGCGGCCCGTACGACCGCACGAGTCCCGCACTGTGCAGCACGCCCGTCATGACGGTGACGACGACCAGTACACCCAGCACGATCGACGGCCACGTCGACCGGGCGGATCGGGTGGCGAGCCCGCGCCGGATGATCCGCTGCTTCCACGGCGTCGTCAGGACGACACCCAGCCCGACGACGCCGTGGGTGATCAGCGCAGCGAGTGCCCATCGGGTTCCGAGCGCGAACAGGACGGTGCCGCTGGCAAGGGCCGCAACGAGGAGGAGCAGCAGTGCGAGGTTGGTCTGGCGGTCGGTGACGGCCATGGTCACCTGCGGGATCGGGAGAGTCCGGTCATCGGTGTCGAGCAGGGTGCCCATCCGCTCGGGGGGCGACACCTCCGGAGCCAGGCCCCGTCCGATGCGGGCGTCACCGGCTCAGGCGGAGGATCCTGCGGGCGCCGTTGGCGACAACGAGGAAGATCACGGCACCTGCGAGCAGGTCGGGCACCGCCGACTCCGTCACCGCAACGGCGATCGCAGCCAGGATGACCAGCGAGTTGACCTTGATGTCGTTGGCGGTGAAGATCCAGCTGGCCTGCATGTGTGCTTCGCCCGTCCGGATGCGGTGGAGCACGAGCAGCGTCGCCACATTGCCCATGAGTGCGAGTGCGGCGACGACGGCCATGGTCCTCACGTCCGGGGGCTCGGCGTCGACGACGACACGCCGGACCACCTCCACCAGGCCGGCGATCGCGAGACCGAACTGGAGATAGCCGCTGGCGCGAGCGAGCCGTTTCTTGCGGACCGCGCTCGTGCCGACCGCGGCGAGGCTCAGCGCATAGACCGATGCGTCGGCGCCCATGTCCAAGGCATCGGCGATCAGGCCCATCGAGCGGCTCAGGACGCCGAACGTCATCTCCCCGACGAAGAACCCGAGGTTGATCAGCAACGCCACCCACAAACCCCGGCGCTCGCGCTCGGGATCGGTGGGCATCATCGCCTCGTCGTGGTCGAGATCGCCGTCGCCGAGATCGCCGTCGCCGAGATGGGTGGCGCCGAGCTCGAGCGACTCGAGCGCCGACGAGACCGTGCCGGTGTCGAGCCGGTGCTCGACCACGACCTGCCGGTGCCCGAGGTCGACGACCACCCGGTCGACCCGCTCGAGCTCGGCGAGGCGCATCCGCACCAGCTGCTCCTCTGCGGCGCAGTCCATACCGGCGACGAGATACCGGCTCGTCGTCACCGGTCCCTCGGCTCCCCCGAGGTCGGCGTGCGGGCCGGACTCCACCCGTTCGACGATAGTGGCTTCGCCATCGGTGGTACCGCCGGAGCCGTGGGTGCCGTCCACGCCAGCCGACATGACGTTGTTCCCTGTGCACCGAGACGTCGGCCACGCAACAGTGGCTGCATGTCCACCTTGCTCACCGGGTTCCCCGGCTTCGTCGCAACGGCGCTGCTGGAGCGGCTACTCGAGCGGAGGCCGGACGAGGAGTTCGTGTGTCTGGTGGAACGGCGTGCGCTGGACGTCGCCCGAAAGCTGGTTGCAGAGTTCGAACGTCGAGGTGGTGGATCACATGATCGGCTCCGGCTGGTGGAGGGTGACATCACCGATCCGGTCCTGGGCCTGGACGGAGCGATGCGCCAGGAGTTGGCCGCGACGACACAGGACGTGTTCCATCTCGCCGCCGTCTACGACGTGAGCGTCTCGCGGGAGACGGCGTCACGGGTGAACGTCGACGGCACGCGCCACGTCGCCCGGTTCGCTGCGTCGTGCAGCCGGCTGCGCCGGCTCCATCATGTGAGTTCGTTCGGTGTCGCCGGGCATCATCCCGGTGTGTTCACCGAGGACGATCTCGAGGTCGGGCAGCGGTTCCGCAACCACTACGTCGAGTCGAAGTTCGAAGCTGAGCGATTCGTGCGCGACATGGCCGGAGGTGGCCTGCCCGTCACCGTCCACCGACCGGCCTACGTCGTGGGCGACTCCCACACCGGCGCCACCCAGAAGTACGACGGGCCGTATTTCCTCATCCGCTGGATCCTGCGTCAACCAAGGTCGCTGTCGGTGGTACCGACGGTGGGGGACCCGCATGGGACGCATCCCAACATTGTTCCCCGCGATTTCGTCGCCGATGCGATCGCGCATCTCGCCGGGCTCGAGACGTCACTCGGGACGACGTACCAACTCGTCGATCCCGAACCGCCCGACCTGGCTGAACTGATCGAC